>Ga0265292_1001703_pt1 | contig 18093 bp, 19 predicted proteins | sample Munlanlewell296A_FD_189080 | JGI IMG/M metagenome (GOLD analysis project Ga0265292, IMG submission 189080) | Leachate microbial communities from a municipal landfill in Southern Ontario, Canada - Leachate well 296A | ecosystem: Engineered > Solid waste > Landfill > Unclassified | place: Canada... | reverse complement strand
GCCACGGGGAAGCCCGCGATCGCGTTCCCCTGCCGCGGCGAGCGCGTCTCCAGCATCGTCCAGGACCAGGAGCTCTCGATCACCATCCCCTACGCCCTGCTGGGCGACGTGATCGAGGGCTTCGAGAAGACGAAGCACCTCCTCCCCACCCCCATCCCCTTCGGCGGCGTCGACCAGGAGCCCAACTTCCTCCCCGACTACTACCTCACACCGCAGGCGAAGAAGCGCCGCGGCTAGCGCCATTGATCAGAAAAAAGTGAAAAAAGCGAATCGGGGCTGCCCCTCTATAACGACTAAAAACCGTATTCTTGGGTAATCTAAACGCCGATGCCCGGCGGGTTCTGGTGGAGGCCGAAGACGTTCCCCTCGGTGTCGACGCAGTAGGCCACCCAGCCCACGCCCGTTATCTCCCGCTTCGGCTACGCGACGGCGCCCCCGGCCTCGACCACCATCCTAACGGCCTCGTCGATGTCCCCCACCGTGACGGTGACCCAGACGCTGTTTGGGCCCATCCTCCTCATGATGGCGCCGTTTATCCCCGGCACCGAGTCGTCCCCCGTCGTCGCGACGAGGTACCCGGCCTCGTTCCCCCACTTCTCTGTCTTCCAGCCCAGGGCCTTCTCGTAGAAGGCAGCCGCCCTCTTCACGTCGTCGGCGTGGACCTCGAACCAGTTCACCCTGCCCATTTTCCGTCCCGTTGCTTCGGTCGGAACCGCGTCTAATATACCCGATTCGGCGGCCCACGGCTGGGTGAAGCTATAATTACGCCGGTTCCCCGCTGGAGGACATGAGCGGTAAGGAGGAGACCGTCACACTCGGCGGGGGCTGCTTCTGGTGCACCGAGGCCGTCTTCGCGAGGCTAAGGGGCGTCACGAGCGCGTTCCCCGGCTACAGCGGCGGCAGCGTCCCGGACCCGACGTACGAGCAGGTCTCCACGGGCACCACGGGACACGCCGAGGTCACCCAGCTCACATACGACCCATCCGTCATATCCTTCCGCCAGATACTGGAGATATTCTTCGCAACCCACGACCCCACGACCATCAACCGGCAGGGCGCCGACGTGGGCACACAGTACAGGTCGGTCATCTTCTACCACACCCCCCAGCAGCGCCGGGAGGCGGAGGCCTACATCAGGGAGCTGACGGAGAAGAAGGCGTTCGGCGCCCCGATAGTGACCCGGGTGGAGCCCTTCAAGACCTTCTACCCCGCCGAGGAGTACCACCAGAAATACTACGAGAGGAACCGGGACGCCGCCTACTCCCGCTACGTGATAGCGCCCAAGGTGGAGAAGCTGGAGAAGAGATACGGGGACCGGTTAAAGGGCTGAGAAGAAGGCGCGCAGCCTGTCCTCCATCTCCTTCCCCATGGCGTAGACGTTGTGCTCCACCCCGGGGAAGACGTTCAGCTCTACCTCACCCCCCGCCTTGCGGAGCGCCTCGGCGAGGGGGATCGCGTTCGTCTCCGCGGGGATGTTGTGGTCCTTAGACCCGTGGAATATGGCGACCCTGGGGAGCCTCGTCCCCCTCTTCATCGCCTTGAGCCTCGGCATCGGGTCGCTCGGCTTGATCACCCTGTAGGCCTCCTCGTCCGGCGTCTCCGGGGCGAAGCCGTATGCCTTGAGGGTTACGTCCCTGAACTTCTTCTCCTTGATCGTGGCGTCGAGGTTGGCGACGGCCTGCAGGACGGCAGCGAGCTTGGCCCGCCCCGCGAGGGGGCCCAGGACCGAGTTCCACACAAGCGTCCCGCCGAGCCCCCCGCCCATCAACCCGAGCCTCGACATGTCGAGCCCCGGGGTGGCGTCGAGCTCCTTGAGCAGGGCGGCGTTCGCCGCGACGGCGCAGGGGTTCCCCCAGTGGTCGCCGCAGGCGTGGCTACCCGCAACGGCTATTCCGTTCTCCATGATCGCCTTCAGGAACGTGGCCTTGGACTCCGTGTCAGGCCAGTCCGCCGAGCCCTCTTTCACGAAGCCACCCGCCCCGTGGTGGTGCATCAGCACCGGCGACTTACCATTCGCCCTGAACCCCTTAGGGGTCCAGACGTAGCACCACTCCCCACCCGCCTTGAAGTAGACCCGCTGCTCCCCGTCCTTGAGCTTCGGAACCATCAGAACACCGAAAAGGATAGGGTCCCGTGGGGCTAAAAGCCCTGCTACCCGCCTGATCCCGGCGTTGATTCGCCCGTCGTAAAAGATTCTTTTCAAAAAGGGTTAAAATCCGTGAGCATGAAAGCTAAACTGGGAGCGGAGGCGGATACTAAACGTTGACCCTGTCTACATCGCGGACCGTTGCAGTGATTGTGATACTTGTGGCCGCGTCGCTCGCGGGAGGCGCTTACGTCGGGTACCAGAGCGGGTACACGGACTCGGGGCTCCAGCTGAACCCCGACGTGCAGAGGCTGACCGAGATCAACGCGAACCTGACGAGTGAGAACGAGGCACTGAGGAAGGCCGTGCCGAGCATACGGGCAAGACGGTGAAGATAGGCTACATAGCCCCTGATACGAAAACCTACACGCCAACAAAGGCCTTCATCGAGAAGGTCGTCCAGCCTGACCTGAACGCCTACGCCTCGAGCCTCGGCTACGGCGTCAGCTTCGAGTTCGTCATCGAGGACGCCATGGGGAACCCCAACACCCACCTCGAGCTCGCCCAGAAGCTACACCAGAATAAGGTGGACGTGTTCATCGGCGCGGGGTGGTCGTCTCATGGCTGCGCCACCCTAAGCTACGCCAACGCGAAGAAGATGCTCATGCTGAGCCCAAGTTCGACGAGTCCCACCTGCGCCATCGCCAACGACCGGTGGTACAGGATATGCCCCGCCGACACGGCTCTCCCATCGGCACTCGCCGACGCCATCTGGAGCTACGGGGTAAAGGAGCTTATCATAATACAGCGCGGCAACTCATGGGGGGATGGAGTGGTCAACATGCTGAAGCCCCTCTTCACGGCGAACGGGGGCTCCGTTGGCCAGGTGGTCCGGTACCCGGCGGAGACGACCGACTTCTGCGACTACCTCAAGCAGGGCCGCACACAGGCCGAGGAGGCGATCACACGCATGGGCGGAGACACGAGCAGGGTCGGCGTCCTCCTCCTCGCCTTGGACGAGGCCCCCACGATACTCAAACAGGCCAGCCAGTACGATGCCCTCTACAATCTCACTTGGTTCGGAGGCGACGGCACGGCAAAGTCTCAGGCGATCATCGATAACTCGCCCCTCGAGGCGAACCATATAAAGCTCTTCAGCCTACTGGCGCGTAGCCCCGACTCGATAAAGTACACCGACCTTGAGGCGAGGTACGTCGCGGCTACAGGTGAGGACTTCAGCATCTATCGTGCGTACCTGAACGACGCCGCGTGGGTTCTCGCCAAGTCAATACTTGAGATCGGGTCGGACAACGCGACGAGGGTGGCCGCCGCCCTGCCGGGCGTCTGCGAGGACTTCTACGGCGCCACCGGATGGTGCAGGCTAAATAGGTACGGCGACAGGGCGCCACCCCCCTTCGACATCTGGTACTACTCACCTGGCACGGTGGTGCCGAGTAAAAGTCTCTCGGCGGCCACCTACTACCCCGACACGAGGGCGACGTCTTGGAACATGGGGGCGCTTGACTTCACGATCAAGGGCCCGTAGATGGGTGTCGAATATCCCCCGCTTTTTGTGCCTCATGAACCGAGAGGCAGCTAAGAGCTGTGCCGATGCCTTCAAAAACGGCGAAGCATCAGCCTCCCCCATGGTCGACCTCTTCAAGCCCTACAGGATAGGGGAGTTAGAGATTAGGAACCGCTTCATCCGGAGCGCCACCACATCCGCGTGGAGCGACGAGCATGGGATAGTGCGGGACGAGCTGATCAGATACTACGAGCAGCTCGCCGAGGGCGGCGTCGGCCTCATAATAAAGGGCCATCTCTACATCGACCCCCGCGGGAAGGCCCACACCGGCATGGCGGGCATCCACGATGACTCCGTCATCCCCAAGCTGAAGGAGTTAACAGACGCCGTCCACAGCCACGGCGGCGCCATACTCGCCCAGGTCAACTTCGGCGGCTATCAGGCCAGCGCAGGGGAACGGATGGGCCCAAGCGACTACAAGGGCAAGGGCTGGGAGGCACGCGCCATGACGCACCACGAGATATGGGACGCCATAGAGCGATTCGGCGCCGCCTCGGAGCGCGCCATCCAGGCCGGCTTCGACGGCGTCCAGCTACACGCCGCCCACGGCTACCTCATCAGCGAGTTCCTAAGTAAGCACGCCAACACGCGCACCGACGATTGGGGCGGCGACCTGAAGAACCGGATGAGACTCCTCAGGGAGGTCTACTTGGACATCCGCGGCCGCCTCGGCTCCGACGCCGTGATCTCCATGAAGATGAACTGCGACGACTTCAGCGTGGACGGCTTCACCGTCGACGAGTCGGCTCAGGTCGCCCACGCCATGGCGGCGCTGGGCATCGACATGATAGAGGTCAGCGGCGGAGGCATCGGCGGAGAAGACGAGTACCGGGGAAGGGCGAGGCACACCGACCCCGCCCTCAGCGAACCCAGCTTCGCCGGCCACTGCGAAAAGATCAGGGCAACGACCAAGCCGAAGCCCCTGGCCCTCGTAAACGGGTTCAGGACCAGGGCGGCGATGCAAGCCGTCGTCGACAGGGGTGTAGCCGACCTCATCAGCATGAGTCGCCCATTCATCAGGGAGCCGGACCTCGTCAAGAGGCTTCAGGAGGGGCAGGGGGAGGTCTCATGCATCCGCTGCGACGCCTGTAGGTCTGAGGTCGCCTTCAGCAAGGAGATGCTCCGCTGCCGCGTCGACTACCCCTAACCTCAGGGCGGTGGGAGCGGCGCCATCTTTATAGCAACGGCGCCTCCGACGGGCGGCATCATCTGGGCAAACCCTGATATCATAACCCCCACGGGGCGCCCCCTCTCCGGGGACCTAAACAGGTTCAGACCGAAGACCTCGTCGATCTTGAAGAGTAACTGATCCACGAGTCGCATCGGCTGGACGATGTATCCGCCGGTGAAGAACAGCGTGCTGACGAGCAGAACGGCTACTGCGGCCGTCTTCGCGGCGTCGCCCTTTTGGCTGGTCTTGCCGCCGATGTTTCTGAGGCGGGTGTCGAGGTTGGGGTGCGCGGTGAACGCCGCCTTCAAGGAGCCTATCTGCGAGTAGACGAATAGGCCGGTCGTAAGCCTCGTCAATACGTTCCCCCCTATGACCGGTTTGGCGCTCGATATCTTGATGAGGGCGCTCTTCAACTGCCTCGTCCGTGATATCGCCTTAGATCCCATCACATCTGCAAGGTATTCCCTCTCCCGTGAGATCATGGAGGCGGCGAGGTATGAGAAGGGGTTGTAGAAGAAAACGAGTTTCAGCGACGTGATGACCGACATAAGGCCGAAATCGTTATTCTTTATGTGGGCGAGTTCGTGGGCCGCCACGGCCTCAAGCTCCCTCTGGTCGAGTGAGTCGAGGAGCCCCATCGTGAAAACGACCATCGCCCTCTTCCCCCCGCCGACCGTGAAGGCGTTCGGCTGGAGGTGCTCAGTCAGACCGACCCTGGGCGTATTGACGCCCATCTTCCTCGCTACCCTCTCCACCAATTCGCATAGACGCGGCTCCTCCTCCGCCGTCACCTCGACGACTCCCTGTAGCCGCTTCACGATGGAGACGCTGAAGAGGGAAGACATGATGAACGTCGCGGCCCCGAAGATCAGTCCTACGATGCAAATTACCCCCACGTAGTTCACTTCGACGATTTTTTGGATCCCTAATGGCGTTATGCCCTGAATGGGGGTAAACACATGGAAGACGGTGTACGTCGTTCGCCAGATCGAGGGGGTATAGAGGAAGTACATGGCGATGGGTGCAACCAACGCCAGGCTGAAGTAGAGGCTTCGAACCCGTGGATTATCGAGTTGTAGAGCCCTCATCAGGATGTATGAGCCGCCTAGGACAGCGATAGAGGTCATCAACACCTGGAGGAGCGGTGGAACCATGACGAATCTTAACACCTCGTTGAAGACATCCATGGCGTCTCAACTCGTCTTCTTCTTTTTCCCCGTCTCCGGGGTCTTCATGTCGACTAGATACAACGTCACAGCCTCCCCGAAGTTCTTCACTAGGCTGTCTATGATCTGCTTCACCGCCGAGCGCTCTATCTCGGTGCGGCTCATCTTCGGCCAGTAGACGTAGAGGAGTCCCCCCCTCCCACCAACGATACGCCTATCGAGTAGGCCCTTCTCGAAGAGGGTGTTCATGGTGGACATGATCGTCGTGTAGGCGATCTTCCTCTCCCTCTTCATCTTTTCGTAGACTTCTCTGACCTTGACGGGTTTCTCCATCTCATAGACGACGTTGAGTACATCCGCTTCAAGTGGGCCGAGTATCGCCTCTAGTTCCTTGCCGCCCAGTTTGTATCCCGAAAGGGTGTAGCCATCCCCAGACATCCTACTACCCGACTCCGTATCAACTAAGGCGGTATAAATGCTTATATATTTACCTACCCTCCAAAATAGTGGTTACTAAGTAACTTAGTAGGATGATGCGGATTGAGTACAGCAATAGAGATCAACGGCCTTACCAAGGTCTACGGGGAGCTTACAGCCGTCGACCATGTGAGCTACAACATTCAAGAGGGGGAGATATTCGGCCTCCTCGGACCGAACGGATGTGGCAAGACGACGACGATACTGATGCTCCTCGGGCTGATCATACCCACTGAGGGAACCGCCATTGTCAACGGCGCCGACATAGTCAAGGACCCGATAGGCGCGCGCAGAAGTGTCGGGCTGCTCACAGACAACGTCGGCCTCTACGAGAACCTGACCGCGAAGCAGAACCTCGCATTCTTCGCAGAGCTCTCCGACCTAAAAGCAACGGAAGCCTCCGCCCGGGTTGACAAGCTACTCGCGCTCGTCGGCCTATCGGAGAAGCAGAACGTAAAGGTCTCGACGATGTCCCGGGGAATGAGACAGAGACTCGGGGTCGCCCAGTCGCTGGTAAGGGACCCCAAAATAATGGTCCTCGACGAGCCGACCCTCGGAATAGACCCCGAGGGGACGAAGGAGCTTAGGGGGATCATAAAGATGCTTTCACGCGAGCAGGGGAAGACGATCATATTCACCTCTCACCTCCTAAACGAGGTGAACCGCCTTTGTGACCGCGTAGCCATCATGAAGACTGGTAAGGTTATCGCCATCGGAACCATTCCCGAGTTGAGGAAACAGATCAACGCCGCGGAGGGGGATGAGTTCGAGGAGGTATTCCTCAGGTACCAGGGGGTAGTGTGATGGCCGGAATAATGACGATAGCCAAGAAGGAACTCCTCGATATATTCTCGGAGCGGAAGTTCCTCCTCATCTTCGGCACGCTTCTCATAGTGGTGCTCGTCTCCACCTTCCAGGGGGCGATCAGCTACAGCAGCTCCCAGTCCACAACTGGGATGCAGATTCGGGGCAACATGACGCAACTAGGAGGATCCGGGAGAGCTATCGTGATCGGGAGCGCCGAGGGACTTTCCAATACGCTCAGCAGTATGGTGACTAACTTCAGCCTCGTCGGCGGCGTCCTCGCCCTCGCGATAAGCTTTGACACCATCAACGGGGAGAGGCAGACGGGCTCTATGAAGACCCTCCTCTCTTACCCCATCTACCGGGACAAGATAATCTACGGCAAGTACCTAGGTGGCCTGATAGTGGTGACGATCGTCTCGGCGATAACCTTCCTCGCCGGCATAGGCATCTTCGTGGGCTTCTCAGGCCTCCCGATGACGGGGGACACAGTCATGCGTCTGGGGTTGTTCTTCCTGATCTCGCTTGTCTACATGGCCATCTTCCTTGGTGTCGGGCTGCTCCTATCCATAGTGATGCCCCAGCCCTCGACCTCGCTCCTCGCCTCGATGATCGTCTGGCTCGCCTCCATCCGCCTCATACCCAACATCGGATACGCCATCGCCCAGATAATGTACCCGGTCAGGATGACCTTCAGCGGTAACACATCCGGCTTCTCGACGCCGCAGGGCTTCGACTCAATAAGGACCGTGATCAGCGCCCTCTCCCCATCCACTACATACGAACAGATCGTGAATAACATCCTCACAACAAGCAGGCTCCAGTTCAGCAGCGGCAACATCGCCACGGTCTCCATCAGCCTCGAACAGACCCTCCAGACGTCGGCCCCCTACATCATCTACTTCGCCGGGTTGCTGATAGCGATCTTCGCCGCGGCGTACTTCGTCTTCATGAGGCAGGAGATCCGATGAGCGAAGCTGAGGGGTGGTTGATATGAGAAGACTGTTACGTGGATGCGTCGTCCTCCTAGTGGCGCTGTTCATGTTGGCGCCCATGGTTACGACGCTAGCCGACCCCAGTTTCCACTACCATGGCACCGTCGTCGATGAGGATGGGAACCCGTTGGCCGGCGTAAGCATCAAGATAGTGGATCTAGCGACATTTCGCGTCGGGACGGGTGCCGGACTCTACCTCACGACCCACACGACGGACGCTAACGGGAACTTCACCTTCTATCTCGACTGGGGAACCTACGAGTTATCCTTCGCCAAGGACGGCTATGTCTCCCAGACCGTCAAGTACGCTGGCGTCAACGTTCCTGACATCAATGTCGGCTCGGTTCCGCTGAAGCGCAGCGTCACCATCTCGCTTGCGACGTCCACCCTCGTTGCCGCCCCCGGGTCGAGGTTTACGGTAGTTGTCCAGCTGAGTAACGGGGGCTCCACCGAAGAGTCGGTCAACCTAGTTACGACTGCTGGGGCCGGCTGGGTCACCGCGCTGAAGAGCGACGCCGGAGAGGTGAAAACGATGAGTCTCAAAGCGGGCTCCTCAGTTAACCTCAACCTGGTGGTCGATGTCCCGACCGACGCGACCACGGCTGGGGTGAGCATCGTGGCTAGTGGGCGGGTCACCGCCTCCAAGACGTTGACCGTGTACGTTGAAGGGGAGGCCGCTGGCCTTGCGACCTGCGTGTACCCATCGAAGACGACTTCGCCGGGGGAAACGGTCGCCTTCAAGGTGGCCGTCAGTAACCCAACCGAGGCGGCTGGAGTTATCACCCTCAAGGTCGGGGGCTTACCCTCTGGATGGAGCGCCTCGATAGTGAACGAGGAGAAGGACAGGATAGACTCGGTCTACGTCGCCGCGAAGTCCACGTCTACCGTCACGGTGAACGTCGATGTTCCAAGCACGGCCACAGTGGGGGCTACCAGCAGCTTCACCTTCGGGGCCGCCCTACGTGGGCGCTCCAGCGAGGTAGGCCTAACACTCAAGGTCGAGCACGCTACCTCCACGCTTGCACTCAGCTCAAAGTATCCCTCGCAATCGATCCAGCTGGGCGTCGCGTCTGTCTACCCCGTCACCCTTAAGACGGGCTCCTCCCGGGAGCTCGTCCAGCTTAGCACCGATGGGGTGCCTGAGGGGTGGAGCGTCGCCTTCAAGACGACGGATGGGCGCCAGGTGAACTCCATACTCATGGAGGCGGATTCGACCGAGAGCATCAACGTCGCCGTGACTCCGTCCCTCAGCGGCAAACAGGGGAGATACAACTTCACCATACTGGCGGGTGGAACAGCGGCGGAGGGGCGTCTCAGACTGACTGCCGACATCGTTGGGTCCTACTCACTATCCATGGAACTGGACACCCTGTACATTCAGACGAAGGCCCAGAACTCCGAGGTCGTGACGGTGAAGGTCACGAACAAGGGGTACTCCTCCCTGAATAATGTGGTCCTAGACGTCACCTACCCTGATGGATGGACCGCGACGTTTACCCCGCTTAAGGTAACGACGTTGAAGCCCAACGAGGCGGTGACATTCATGCTGACCGTGACAGTGCCTTCAGGTGCCGCCCCCAAGGATTACCTCGTAACGGTTCAGGCCTCTAGCGGGGAGGCATCGGCGACCGCGCAGACGATCAGAGTAACGGTGAGCGTAGAGTCGTCCTGGACCATCTACGGACTCGTACTCCTGGTGGTCGCCGCCGGGGCATTCGTCCTGCTTTATAAGAAACTCAGGAGGAGATGACTACAAAGAAAAGAGCAAGACGCGTCCATATCTGCCAAGAAATAGCCCCTTTTTCCCAAGTAACCCGTTTAAACCGATCCACTCAAACCCCTCTCAGGTTTCAACGATTTGCGTTATCCCTTGGGGGAGACGATGTTTTAGTGGAGCCTCGTCCCCGATAGGCGATAATCCGGGCCTTAATGACCGCCACCTTCTCCTCCGTCAAGCAGGCGTTCAGCAACCGCAGCCTCATGGTCATCACCCTGACGCAGGGGCTCTTCATGTTCACCGCGAGCCTCTGGTGGCCCTACTGGAGCCTCTACATACAGAACCTCGGCGCCTCCGTCACCCTCGTCGGCCTAATCTTCATGGCGGAGATGCTCTTCCAGCTCCCCGGCGGCTACCTGACCGACCGCCTGGGGAGGAAGAAGGTCATACTCCTCGGCTCCCTCTGCCGCGGCGTCAGCCCCGTCATCTACCTACTCACCGGGACGTGGGAGTGGGTCGTCCTCGGCCTCCTCTTCACACAGGCCTCGAACATGATGATACCCGCCATAGACGCCCTCATCGCTGAGAGCGTCACCAAGGAGAACAGGGGCCTCGGCTACGGCGCCTTCAGGATGATGACCTGGCTCCCCCAGGTCTTCACCGCCTTCCTCGGCGGCGTCATCATGGACTGGCTCGGCATAATCCCCGGCGTCCGCGTCGCCATCGCCTGCACCCTCGTCGTCGCCTGGCTGAACGTCATCATACGGTGGCGCTACCTAGAGGACACCTACACCCCCGGGGAGGCGGAGAAGAGCAGACACGTCAGCCCCCTCGCCGCCCTCAGGAACATAAGGAGGGTCCCCAGGAGCATCTGGTACCTGATAGTCGTCGCGGCCTTCAGCGCCTTCGCATTCCGCCTCGTGAACAACTTCATGGTCATATACGCCACCGAGGAGCTCCACCTCACCAACACGCAGTGGGGCATCGTCACGATGGTGGTGGGCCTCGTCTCGACCCTGCTGACGATCCCCGGGAGCATAATCTCGGACCGCGTGGGGCGGAAGCCGGGTATCATGGCAAGCCTCGGGCTGCTACCGATCCAGTTCTTCGGCTTCACCCTCGCCGGCGGATTCGCTGGGGTCATGGGGGCCCGCTTCCTCGGCGGCGTCAGCGAGGGCTTCGGCGGCGCCGTCACCGGCATAGAGGGGGGCTCGGCGTGGCTCGCCCTCGTCGCCGACATTGTCCCATCGGGGCAGCGCGGCATGGTCATGGGCCTAATAGGCACGATAGCCGGGCTCCTCAGCCTACCCGGCAGCAGCCTCGGCGGCGCCATCTACGACAACGTCTCCCCCCAGGCCCCCTTCTACCTCGCCGCCGCCTCCGGCCTCGCCGCATTCATCGTCTTCACCCTGTTCGTGAAGGAGCCGAAGACGAAGGCCGACTAGCCGCCCCCGCGAGGTGGGTTGCGTCGTTGTTCCTACGTCTGGGTGGAGGTGGAGCGATGCCTCATTCTCCCACGTCTCGACAGGCGCATAAACGGGTGGAGAATTAGATGGACTCTCTCATCTGCCCCTCTTTGGGCCCTGATCCTTCGGGAAACCCCTCTTGAGTATCCTCTTCTCCATGTACTTCTTTGGTTTCTTCACCTTCTTGTTCTCTACGGAGGCGACGGCCAAGTTTATCCAGTTACCAAGTGTTACCCGTAGTTAATAATATCGTGACCCGGCGCCATCGGCGGGACGGGTGAAATGAACAGTTCTTACACGAGGCCCTAGCAGCAGTCCTCCTCGCCGAGGAGGGGGAGCATCGGGTTCGGCGCGAACTCGAAAACGCTCCCGAGCTTCAGCGGCAGGTCGAGGCTCTTCGTCTCGACGACTATGTTCATGTGGTTCGGCATGTGGTTGTAGTCGAATCCGACCAGGTTGCCCACGGGCTCGCCGTCGACCCTCACCTCGTCGCCGTTGACTATGTTGCCACCCTGCGTTATCTCTATGAAGGCGACCGCCGCCGCGTCGTCTCCCCCCTCCTCGGCGGGGTTCCAGACCATTATCTCGTGGACGTCCCCCCTCGGGACGGCGCGGCTCCACGACTCGACTAGGTCTATGCCGGAGCTGTCGAACGTCACGTCGATGATAGTGACGACCTCCCCGCGGACGGGGCGCCGGTCGCGGTAGATCCTCGGGGCCTCGACGACGTTCAGCTTCCCCCTCCTCTCGGAGCCCGGCTCGGGCTTGTCCTTCATGCACCCGCACTGTGTCTCCCCCGTCGCTTCGGGGTCAGGGTGATCGTTTCCCGAGCAGGCGCACGGGGCTTCCTTACCGGCCTTAGCAGCCAATTACATCGATATAGTTGAATATATAATTATATAAAAGCGTTGCCGCGCACCCCCACCAGATATTACTAAGTACTCCGGGGCGCATCGTTCCCCCCACGTGAGCCGCATGATCAAGCAGGGTCTAGAGTACGAGGCCGTCGAGGGCTGGGGGAGGCTCCCCACGGGCTGGGTCTACACGCAGGTCGCCGGCGTCGCCGTCGACTCCAGGGACAGGGTGCTCGTCCTGTGCCGCGGGGAGCACCCCATCATAGTCTTCAGCCGCGAGGGCGAGTTCATCGAGAGCTGGGGGGAGGGCATCTTCGCGAACGCCCACGGCGCCTACGTGGACGCCGAGGACAGCTTCTACTGCGTCGACAACGGCGACCACACGGTCCGCAAGTTCGCGAGGGACGGCGAGCTCGTCTTCACCCTCGGCACCGAGGACGCGCCCGCGCCGCCCGGGAAGCCGTTCAACAAGCCCACCGACCTCGCCCAGGCCCCAAACGGCGACCTCTACGTCAGCGACGGCTACGGCAACAGCAGCGTCCACCGATTCACCGCCGACGGCGAACTCATCCAGAGCTGGGGCGAGCCCGGGACCGGCCCGGGCCAGTTCAACCTACCCCACGGCGTCTGGGTCGACGGCGAGAAGGTCTACGTGGCGGATCGCCAGAACAACCGCGTCCAGATTTTCACCCCCGAGGGCGAGTACGTCGAGGAGTGGGGCAACCTCCTCAGGCCCTGCGACGTCTACTTCGACGGGCGCGGCAGGGTCTACGTGGCCGAGCTGACCCACAGGGTGAGCATCCTCAACAAGAGGGGCGAGGTCCTCGCCCGCATCGGCGGGGAGAAGAGCTTCGCCCCCGGCCAATTCGTCGCCCCCCACTGCGTCTGGAAGGACAGCCACGGCGCCCTCTACGTCGGCGAGGTCCTGGAGGGGCAGCGAATCCAGAAGTTCATCCCCACCTGACGCGGCGCAAAGCTGATTCGCGTGCTCGACTGTGTACAGGGCGTGAGCGCCAACAGCGTCCCCCTCTACGCGGACGACAGCCACCTGACCGAGTTCGCCGCCACCGTCGTCAGGGCCGGCCCGAGGTTCGTCGTCCTCGACAGGACCGCCTTCTACCCCGACTCCGGCGGCCAGCCCAGCGACGTGGGCGTCCTCAGCCACGCGGGGGGCGAGGCGAGGGTGGGGAAGGTTGTGAAGAGGGGGCAGGAGATATTCCACTACCTCGACGCCGACCTACCCGTCGGCGCGCCGGTCCACGGCGTCATCGACTGGCCCACGAGGAGCTGGAACATGCGCCGCCACTCCGCGGAGCACCTCATCACCGGGCTCATCGAGGCCCTCGGGGAGCCCCCGAAGGTCTACAGCGACCTCGAAAGGCTCGAGTACCAGCCCTCAAGCCTCACTGAGGAGCAGATCAGGAGCGTGGGGCGCCGCTTCGACGAGATCGTCGACGAGGGCGTCGCGGTCCGCGTCTACTACGAGGAGAGGGCGAAGATAGACGCATCCGGCGACCCACGAAAGATCGGGTTCCTCCAGAAGATACCCCGGGGCGTCGACCGCCTCCGCATCGTCGACATAGGCCCATACGCCTCGACGTTCTGCTTCGGCACCCACGTCAAGGCGACGGGGGAGATCGGCCACCTCGCGGAGCTCCGCCTCGAGGAGGCGAAGAAGGGGAAGAGGATAGTCCACTTCAGGTTCGAGGCCTAGCCGAAGGCGGAGAGGTAGTCCCTCATCGCCGCCCCGAGGCGGGTGGCCCTGTTGCCGCCGAACCTCGCGTCGAGCTGCGCCGCCTCATCGTAGTAGACCCCTACGACTGCTTTCAGCGCCCTGAGCAGCTCGGTGGGCCTCATGTTCTTTTGGAAACAGCCGCATATGCGGGCCTTGACGTCCTCCGGCAGCTGGTCTGTGTCCGCGAAGTAGCTGCGGGTCTCGGTTCGTAGCCCCCTGTTCAGCCCCGCCATCAGTATGGCCTCGTCCCTGAGCCACGACAGGAAGAAGCTGGCCCTCAGTGGCTGCCCCCTCTGCATCGAGTTGACGCAGTGGAGGACGTGGTACCACGAGTCCTGCATCCTCTTGTCGTGGGCCGCGGCCTGGTCCTCCGTCGGCTTCGGCCTCGGCTTCATCAGGGAGGGGATGTTGCCGCGCTTGTCGAAGAGCACCCTCCACTGGGGGTCCTTCTCGTAGAGCCCCGACCGGCCCTGGAAGCTCATGTCAAGCTCTAGGAAGCGTTCGAGGAGGAAGCCGTAGAGGCGGCGCGGCTTCTCCTTGAAGGCGTCGATGACGGGGAACGCGGCGTGTACCTTCCCCCACCAGTCCGAGTAGACCTCGTCCAGCCTCCCCTCGTCCCCGACGAGGACGGCGAGGTCGATGTCGGAGTACCTGTCCTTGAACCCGAATGACCCCGAGCCCACGAGGACCGCCCCGGCGATCCTCTTATCCTTCAGAAACTCCGCTGTCAGTAAATCCAGGGTATAGTTCCTGTACTCGGGGGTGTAGAGCTTCGAGTCGTCTACTGTGAGGGACATGACGGACGCGGCACCTCGGCGTCTCCACTCGTCTGGTTTCTAACGGTGATGAACGACCATAAATCCTTAACCTTCACCCGATGATCCTAGTTCGCGACTCAGCAGTGGACCCGACCAGTTGGCTCCTCGAACCGAGCGACCCCAGCGTCAGGTTCTGGGCCCTCCAGGGCCTCAGGGGCGGGGCGCCGGTGGACCCTGATGTGGTGGCCGCTCAGGACGACGTCATGGGGTCACCCGCCGTCGAGGCCATCCTGGGGGCGCAGCAGCCCGGGGGCTGGTGGGTGGGGGAGAGGGACATGTACCTGCCGAAGTACAGGGCGACGACCCACTCCCTCCTCATACTCGCAGAACTCGGAGCCAGGAGGACGCCCGCCATAGAGCGTGGCGTGGAGCACGTGTTCAGGTTCCAGCGAGACTCCGGCCACTTCCTCACCGACCTCCCCACCACGGAGAGGGGCCGGGCGAGCGCCGTGAAGGACGGCTGCTGCCTCGACGGGAACATCCTCAACTACCTTGTCCACTTCGGCTACCTCGGGGACCCCCGCGCGGGGAGGCTCATCGACTTCACGGCGGGCTACCACGACGGCGCGGCGGCGGGGTGGAGGTGCCGCAGCTACCCCATCGACCCCGCCGGCGTCTTCCCGAAGAACTGCTACATGGGCGCCGCGAAGATGCTGCGCGCACTATCAATGATCCCACCGCCGCAGAGGAGCGCGGAGATACGGGCAATCATCACTCGTGAGGTCGAGAGCGTTCTCGAGAACGGCGTATACCGATACCTGAGGAACCCGGACGGCACGCGAAAAGAAAAAGCGGGCTGGAAGAGGTTCGGCTTCCCACTCTTCTACCAGTCCGACGCCCTAGAGGTCCTCGACACCCTCGCGAGGCTCGGCGTCCGCGACGAGAGGATGGGGCCCGCCGTCGACCTGGTCCTCAGTGCCCGGCAGCCGGATGGGGGATGGCTATTAGGGAACACATTCAACGGCAAGATGTGGGTCGACATCGAGGAGAAGGGGAGGCCCTCGAAGTGGGTGACCCTGCGCGCCCTCAGGGCCCTGAGCCGCCTGGGGTACGCGGATAAACCTTAACGGCTCGCGTTTCCCCCTACTCCATCAACACGGGGGCAACGCCACGGCTGAGGCACGGTCGCAGAGACGATCCGTCGCAAACGACGTACTGAGCATCTACGTCCCCAGCTTCTTCAACATGCTCGGGATGAGCATAGTCAGCCCCATCATCCCCCTCTACGCGAAGAGCTTCGGCGTCACACTCGCCGTGGCGAGCCTGGCGATAACGGCGAACGCCTTCGGGAGGTTCGTCTCAGACATACCCGCGGGGGCGGCGGCCGACAGGTGGGGGCGCCGCCCCGTGATGATCGTGGGCTCGGTCCTCATCATGGTGATGGCGCTGCTCAACGCCACCGCGACGGGGTTCCCCGAGTTCCTCCTCTACAGGTTCCTCCAGGGCGTGGGGAGCGGGATGTGGATGACGGCGCGCCAGACCCTCCTCGCCGACATACTCAAGCCGGAGGAGAGGGGGAGGGTCATGGGCTACTTCCAGGCCTTCATGCTCCTCGGCCAGAGCGCGGGCCCGACCCTGGGCGGCTGGGCGGCGGTCGCCTGGGGGCTCACCGCCCCCTTCTACGCCTTCGCCGTGACCGGGTTCGCCTGCGTCGTCCTCACATACTTCATGATCCACGAGCCCGCCGGGGCCGCGAAGAGGGTGCGCCACGAAGAGATGTTCAACCCCAGGGACATGTGGAGGCTCCTGAGGAACCAGACCTACGCGATGGCCTGCCTCGCCACCTTCATCGTCTTCTTCCAGCGCTCGGGGATACGGACGAACATGATACCCATCTACGCCGCCGACGAGCTGGGGATGGACCCGGGGGCGATAGGCACCATACTGAGCTACGCCACCCTGACGAACCTCCTGATGACGGTGCCGATGGGCTACGCCATAGACCTCGTCGGGAGGAAGCCGGTGATAGTCTGGAACATACTCGTCATGGCGGTCGCCAACGTCAGCTTCGTCTTCGCCAGGGACTACTGGGGGATGACCGTCGCGGCCCTCGTCCTCGGGGTCGCCTCCGCGGGTGCTGGCCAGGCGCCCCTCGCCCTGGCCACCGACGCGACCCTCCACGAGCGCAGGGGCCTGGCCATGGGCGTCTACAGGCTGATAGGCGACGTGGGCATGATGATCGGGCCCGTGGCCCTCAGCCTGATAGCGGATACGACGGACCTCCACGCCCCCTTCTGGGTGATGACGGGGATGCTGGTCGTGAACGCCGTCCTCGTCGCCGTCTTCGCCAAGGAGATAATCAAGACCCGCTTCAACAAGGGCGGCGCGGCCCTAAGTCAACCTTAAATCGCTGAGGACGGTTCTGCGTAGGAATACAGAGAAGGCCGGATCTTGACCGAGCGATCGAGGACAAGCGACATACTGTCGATCTACGTCCCCTCGTTCTTCATCTTCGTGGGCATGGGCATCGTCTCCCCCGTGTTGACGATCTACGCGCAGTCCTTCGGGGTCAGCATCTTCCTCGCCGGCATGGCGATCACCGTCTACAGCGTGGGGCGCCTAGTGATGGATTTCCCCGCCGGCCTCCTCGCCGACAAGATCGGGCGCAGGCCCCTCATGATCATCGGGACTGCCCTGATCGCCCTCTGCGCCTTCCTCAACGCCACCGCGGACAGCTTCCTGCTCTTCCTCTTCTACCGCTTCATCCAGGGGATGGGCGCGAGCATGTGGATGACCAGCCGCACCACCCTCCTCGCCGACATATTGAAGCCGGAGGAGAGGGGGCGCGTCCTCGGCTACTTCCAGAGCTTCCAGACCATAGGGCAGGCAGCGGGCCCGACCATCGGCGGCTTCGTGGCCACCTGGTACGGCGTTCAAGCAAACTTCTACTTCTACGCCGCCACCGGGGTGGTGAGCCTCGTCCTAACCTACATGTTCATCAAAGAGACGGAGAGCGGGAAGGCCCACAGCGGCGAACTCGCCTTCCCAAGGGACCTCACCCTCAGGCTCCTCAAGAACAGGGGCTTCGTCTTCGCCTCAATCGCGAGCGCCACCGCATTCTTCATAGTCTCCGGCATAAGGCAGGACATACTGCCCATCTACGCCGCCGACGTTGCGGGCCTCACCCCGGCCGACATAGGCATCATACTGAGCGCCGCAACGATCGCCAACCTCTTCCTCACCATACCCATAGGCTACGGCATCGACCTCATAGGGAGG
>Ga0265292_1001702_pt1 | contig 18109 bp, 15 predicted proteins | sample Munlanlewell296A_FD_189080 | JGI IMG/M metagenome (GOLD analysis project Ga0265292, IMG submission 189080) | Leachate microbial communities from a municipal landfill in Southern Ontario, Canada - Leachate well 296A | ecosystem: Engineered > Solid waste > Landfill > Unclassified | place: Canada... | reverse complement strand
GCTGAGTTTAATCCTATTATCGATCTTTATGTTGAACTTGAAAATGAGAGAGGCGAAAAGGTTGTTTTCAGCTGGGGAGAAATATACTATCCGAACAACCTTCATAAGATCATAATAGCCACTAGTGTGTCGAGGATAGTACCTTCCAGGACAAAGGAGCTGTGGCCGCTTCCGGTTGAAAGCAAAATTGTGGCAGCAAGCGACCTTGTGACTGAAAGAAATATCTCTTCACCGGTAAAGATCACTGTTAAATCATTTCCCGGGTCATTTGCTGTAGTAAAGGATTTATCTCCTATGTATTCGCTTAAGATAAAGATTTTCAGTGGTTCGAAACTTACAGATGAAATAGAGAAGCTTCCTGAAAACATTAATAATGAGACTTTTAATACAATATTTTATGGCAGGGGCAAAGGCATTCACAGCACTACACCCTTTACCGGTATTCTCCTGAAAGATCTCCTTCAAAAATTTTATCCCATTAACAGGGAGAATCTGCAATCAGGAATAATGTGTTTTGCGGGTAAAGATGGTTACAGATGTGCTGTATCATACTCTGAACTGTTCAACAGGAATGATCAGCAGGAGTTTCTGCTGATCCGATCAAAACCCAGTGAGGATGGTGGTTTGTACAGGGTATTTGCTGCCTGCGATTTCTTCTCTGACAGGGCGATAAAATCGGTAAGCGAGATTCATTTGGGATTCTGAATCCTGTTACATCTTTCAGGTTTTTATTAACAAGCCGAATGGGAATATGGGAGAAATGATATTTATGTGAAATCCCCTCCTGGGAGGGGGCAGGGGTGGGTTAAAAAGACTATGACGGCACAAAGTCTCAACGGTTTTACGCTAAACGCTGAAAGATTCATAAGCGGGAGTTATGAGCACATATCCTGGTTGTTAACAGAACTCTATCTGGTAATACAATGCCGGAGTTGTTGCACAAATATTTGGAAAATCAGCAAAATACGATTGTCAACCCCGGAGCGGATTACATAATTTTTATACATGGATGGCAATATTTTATAAAAAATGTCCGAAACGATTGCATCCTTATTGAACAGAATTTCTTAACTTACAGAGTTCTGCAAAAAAAATACTCATTTAGAGGAATTGGATAGACTTCAGTAGTAGATGTTCAGGGGGTACATTCTTTGCAGAAACGTAATTCCTGAAAATGTTAAATTTTAATATATTATGAGAATTCATTTATCAATCAATGCACCCAAAAATCCTTTACCATTCGACCACCAGCATTTGCTTGTCGGAACTATTCATAAATGGCTCGGATGGAATGAAGAGCACGGGAAGGTATCTTTGTATTCATTTTCAAGATTTGAAGGAGGGAAGGTAATTAAAGCCGGACTTCTCTTTGAAAATGGGATATCTTTTTTCTTTAGTTCGTACCACCCTGATCTGATAAAAAAACTTATATCAGGAATACAATCCGACAGAACAATGTTTAACGGCTTGGAAATAAGTGAGATTATTATGCAGGAGGATCCCGATCTTTCAGAAAGGGAACTGTTTTTCCCTGGCAGTCCTGTTTTTATTAAAAGGAAGAACGGAGAAAAGATTGATCACATACTTTATAATAATCCCAAGGCAGGCACCTTTTTAAAGGAAACTCTTCTGACAAAGATGGAACAGGCCGGATTGAAAGATGATACTCTGGAGATAAGTTTTGATACAAGTTATCGTAAAGCCGGCAGTAAGTTGGTGACATATAACGGTATACAAAATAGGGCAAGCTGGTGCCCTGTGATAATAAAAGGCAAAACCGAAACAAAACTGTTTGCCTGGAATGTTGGATTAGGAAATTCGACGGGGATTGGATTTGGGGCAATAATTTAAATTATTCGACAATGTATTACGTGGTTAAATATTCAGGTCCGTTTGGGTTTATTAAACCCTGGACGGCAGTAAGAGACAGCGAAACATTCAGCCAGCAGTTTCTGACGCCTTCTATTTTGGCTGGAATCGAACGAAAACTATTTCCCGAATTACTAAAAGAAGATTTTGGAATCTACAAAATCAAGCGACACCGGTTGACTTACCGACAGATTTCGCAGCAACAGGAGCAAACGCAGCCCCGGGGATGGAATGTAAAAGGAACTACAAAAAACAGAACCTTCGAAAGACCATATTCCATTCTGACGCGCGGGGTAATGGTGAATCCGGTTCTTTTTTTGGCTTTTGATAATTTGCAGGATGCAGAAAAAGCGGCAAGTCAGCATATCTGTCTGGCACGTAATGAGGATATTCTTTACCCGCAAGATGAAATCATAGAAGTAGGTGTGGAGGAATTCAATACTAATGAAGAGCTTTTCTATGGCTTTGAGTTGATTTTCGAAAAAAATGAACAGGCTTTTCTGGTTGGCTACAATCGTATGGATGAAAATAAACCGATGTACGGCTGGTTGAAAATTGTGGGCAATCCTGTGAAAAACGAATTTATATGATCTGGTCGGAAATAAAAGCGAAAGGCAAACCGGATTTTACACCTTTGGGAACGCATCTGGAACATGTTGCAATGGTTGCTGAGAAAGTAGCTATTGCAACAGGTCTTGATCCGGTACTTGCAAGAAAAGGTGCAATCCTTCACGACATAGGTAAAGTGCATCCTGAGTTCCAGCGCAGGTTAGACAAAGAATACCGGATAGGAGACCTGCCTTTTCGACACGAGATCAGTTCTTGCCTGTTCCTTTCTTTATTTGATGAAGCAAAACATCCGACATTGATTGATATGGTAGTTGCCCATCACAAATCCATCCGAAAGGATGCCCGTGATAAAGGATTATTGGATTTAACAGAAGAAATGGAACCGGAAGAAATATTTGAATTTCACACAGGAAACTGGGAAGAATGGAGCACTATTGCATTAGACATTCTTTCCGAGTTGAGGATTCAGGTTAGATCCATTACAAAAGAAGAAGCGAAGGCAAATTTCTTTAAGGTATTGGAATATTGTAAAAAAACATTCAGGCAGAAAGGATACTCCGATTACAGGGGCTTATTACAGGCTTCCGATCATTTTGCATCGGCATTAATTGATAAAACAGCTATTTATTCGGAGCGTTTATTTAAAACACCAAACCTTGATTTTTTTGATCGGACTCATCCACTTTATCCTTTGTCGATGAAAGAAGCGGCTTCGGAAAAACCTCATACCATTGTAGTTGCCTGCACTGGTGCAGGAAAAACCGATTTCCTTTTCAGACGATGCCAGGGTCGGGTTTTCTATACGCTTCCATATCAGGCTTCCATCAACGCCATGTTTCACCGGGTGTCACACGATTTGGCTTACGACAATCCTGATTTGGATATTCGTCTTCTGCATTCCGCATCATCTCTGGCAATCAAAGGAAATAAGGTTGAAGAAAAGGCTATCCAGGGACATATTGGGTCTGCAATTAAAATATTAACCCCGCATCAAATTGCTGCAATAATTTTTGGGACAAGCGGTTACGAAGCAACTTTGATTGACATCAAAGGCTGCGATGTAATCCTCGATGAGATCCATACTTACACCGACATAACGCGGGCGATTGTATTAAAGATTGTACACGTTTTAAAGGATTTGGGGTGTCGGATTCATATTGGCACAGCTACGATGCCAACCTTTTTATACAACCAGATTCTGGAGTTGCTTGGTAAGGATCAGGTTTATGAGGTAAATCTGACTGGAGAGGAGCTCGATAAATTTGATCGTCATATAGTTCATAAAATTGATTCTTGGGAAAGTGCATTACCTTTTATGAAACAGGCTGTTGATGAAAACAAGAAAGTGCTCTTGGTTTGCAACAGAGTGCTATCTGCACAGGAAGTTTTCGACAGAGTAAAAAAATCAAATCCCAACATTCCGGTGATGCTTCTGCATAGTCGCTTCAGGCGTGGCGAACGCGAGCAAAAAGAAAAGCTGTTGATTGGTAAAGACAAATCAGGTAAACCAACTTTTCAATTCAATACTTCAGGCAAAACTTGCATTGTCGTATCAACTCAAGTGGTAGAGGTAAGCCTCGACATTAGTTTCGATGTAATGATCACCGAATGCGCCCCGCTCGATGCAATGATCCAAAGATTCGGACGCATAAACCGGGTAAGGAATGAATCCACCATTGGCAAATATAAACCGGTTTATGTGATCAAACCACCAGAAAATAAAGATAAAGCAAAGCCCTATGATTTGGAAGGTCTTCAAAAAAGTTATGATCAACTACCTGATGGTGAAGTACTGTACGAAACAAGCATACAACAAAAAATTGATTCAGTATTCCCTGTCCTTGAAATTCCGGAGATTGAAGAACATGCCATTTTCAAGAAAACAGGTGAATGGACGATTAACCGTTTAACACATCGCCCAAAATCTTTTCTGCTTGAACAACTTGATATTGACAGTGTAGCTTGTATCACCGAGACAGATGAACAATGTTATATAACGTCAAGTTTTGAGGAACGACTACAAATGGAAATTCCTGTTCGCTATTGGTCAGTACAACGATTCAACCAATTGCATGCAGGTAACAAGCCCTTTGTTGTGCCAAATTCAGCTTATTCTAAAGAAGTCGGGTTAAATCTTGAATCGCTGAAAACTGCTAAATCTAATATAACTTATCAAATTCTATAAACTATGATTGCAGCAACTATCGGGCGGACATTTCTGAACGCCTGGAATACGAAAAACAACAAGGAGTATTCGGCCAGAGAGTTCTTTGACAAAGAATTCTTCCGATTATTTTATGATCATACAAAATACATGCAGTGGATTACCAACTCTCCATTCGTACAAGGTCTGGGTACTTCTACCACAGGCGAGTATGGAATGACAGAAGTTGTTAAAGATGAAAAAGGAAACACCTTAAAATTTAAATCAAAAGAAGAGTTGGCAGAATACATAAAAAAAAATGTTGAAAGCAGGTCAGACTTGTTAGAAATCGTAAAGAAGAGTACAAGCACAAAAGGGATAAAACTGTTGAAAACATTAAATCATCAGGAGCGAAATATACTTAAAGAGAAATTTCATGAAAAGGTATATAGCTTCAACGGTAAAAAATATGATGGTAGTATTGCTATTGGATTTCCTGCTTCAGAAAACGGAGAATTTGCAACAACATCGGGCTTAGTATCAGATATTGAAACACTATTTTCAGAAAATGAAGTCTATCTTTCTTGGATCGGGAATGGACTAAGTGTTGGGGTCGATAAAGGATATACTATACTTTTCAATTCCCCTGAAATTCTACTTTATATCTATGAAGGATGGGAACTTTATCGTCGTTTCTTAAATGATTCAACGATTAAATTGACAGGGAAGCAAATTTCTACTTGGAATGGGCAATGGCTAAATTTCCGTTTGAGTTTTGATTACAATGAAAATATTGATTTCAATACTTTGTCTTCAGACTCTTCTTACTTCAATATTGAAAATAGGGGAGTTTCCGTTTTAACAATAAAATGGCCCCGACTGTTCTTTAATTTATCTCAAAAGTTCAGAAACGATTCACTTCTTGCCTATATATTCAGTATTGGTAAGATGAATAGGACAATTGGGTTCATTCCTTTCTTTTTAAGCCAAGGGAAGTACTATATAAAAGTTTATTCAGACTTATTTGGACAATCGGAATTCCTTAAGGATAAAAAAAGTTGTGAAGAATTGTTTGATAATAAATTTGACATTGCTTGCAAATACGGTTCAATCGGATTGCAAGCATTAGAACCCAAAGGATTAAGAGATTTTTTTGGAAGTACCAAAATTCCAAATTTCACATCCGCACGTATTATTAAAAAAGCCAACGAAACAAACGAGTCTTTTGAAGATCGAATTCAAAGAACTAATCAAAAAGATCAAAGGTATACAATTTCATTTCGAACTTATAAAACATGGTTATTAGCGATGATTACAAAAAACAAACAAGAAGACCTCCAATACTCTGAGGAGGTAGCAAAGGCTTTGATAAAATTTAAGGCCCATGCAGAAAAACGAGATCGAATCAATTTGATTGAAAATCAATTGTTAAAATCGAAATTCAAAAAACAGTTTTTAGATGGATTGGCTACATTAATTAAAGATGTCGAGATAGAGTCATTAGAAACGTTTAAAATGCTTAGAGACAAAATTCATCTAATGTCATCAGAGGAGTTTGGCTACTTTATAGTATTGCTGAAATTCGATTATGCTTACCAGGGAAGAAATTTATAAACCTTAAAAAAAATACCACAATGACAACCATTTACATCAGAACGCTCAAAAGAGTAGAACATACTGTTTTCTGTGTTGACAAAGGTCAAAAAACTTATTATGATCCCCAGTTTGATAAAGTAATTCCTTATTCAAGCGGCCAGCAGGTAAAAAGGTCAATTATGGATACTTTATCGAGAGTACTAAATGAAATTCCCGCTCCTGTGGTTTTTATTAATAAACTTGACAAAGATGGGCATAGAGGTGAAGCTGAAGTACTTTCGATTTGTGATCCAACATATTTTGATCAGTTAATTGGAGGTTGGATGAAAGCAGAGAAAAGTAGTAAGGAAATTAAGGATGAAAACGCGGAAGAAGAAGATCAGGAAGAAAAAGATCAAAAGAAACGAACGATTAAGCGAAGAAGCCCTCTTTCAATCTCTGCGATGCGTGGATTACATCCTTTATTGGCAGGGGTTAAAAATGAAAGTGTAAGTTTTGATCGGAGTGATTGGGGTCATACAGAAGTAAAAATTCGGGATGCCAATGGTAATTTAATTACATCACAGGCTGAATTAGACCAGCTTTTTGAAAAACACGGTAGCCAATTGACTAAAAAATGGATCGATGCAAGAAAGAATGCAAGAGCGACAGGATTATTTGTTCAAGATATTGCTATTGATTTGAGAAGACTTTTTAGCGTTTCCTTAAATAAAATTGAACCGGAAATTGACTCTGCAACAGAGAATAAACTCCGTGAAGCAGGTTGGATCCCATCTGAAAATGTCTTCGGGATCTGTCTCGTGGCACCTGTAGCAGTTCGAACAAGATTAATTCCTGCCTTGGCCGAATCCATCATTGAATGGAGCATTACTTCCAATCAGGCCCGCACTTTCAGCCTAATGGAAACACTGGCGGTTACCATCAGCGGCAATGCCAATAGAATTGCAGGCAGTATTCGAGCAAAGCTGTCTGAAGAAGAAGAGAACAAAGCTTATCCTATTGTAGAAGAAGACCTTGAAGGTGTTTCGACTTTTGTAACTCTAGCAGCCGGTGGTTATCTTAGAACTAAATCTGAATCATCTGAAGCTTTGAAAAAAGCTAAAGTCACATTAATAGAGTTAATGAATCAATTTGACTATGAGAAACAATTATAATAAATAAGCAAATGTTTGAAGTTTGATCTAATTTTTCAATCTTGATTTATAATTGGATATGTACCTCACCGATACCCTTTTCAATTATTATCTTATCTGCCACCGCAAATTATGGCTCTTTACCAGAGTAATGTACGTTTATAAACCAGTTATGCAATAGCTTAAAAAAGAAAAATCATGGCAACAGAAATAAAAACTTGGGAAATAATTAAAGGAGAATTAACTGAGATTAATACTAAACTTGCACACAGTGGACGTAAGGAAAAGGACGACTTAGAAAAGTGGTTGAAAACTAATCCTAAAATACTCGGAGACAATATCTTAGTTTTTGGTGAACAAGTTTGGACAAAATCGGGGCCATTAGACTATTTAGGTATTGACAATAATGGAAATTTGGTAATTGTTGAACTCAAAAGGGATAAGCTGGCACGTGATGTATTAGCACAAGTTATTGACTATGCATCAGATGTTTCAAACTGGGACATTGAAAAGTTAAATGAAATTTGTTTGACTTTTTCGGGAAATTCTCTTGAAGATTACATAACTGACCATTTCGAAAATATCGAACTTGACGATTTGGTAATTAACAAAGCCCAAAGACTATTATTAGTTGGCTTTTCAATAGACGAAGCATTAAGTCGTATGATTGAATGGCTGTCGTCAAAATATGATGTCGGAATAAATGCAATTATTTTGAACTATGTCGTGACATCTTCGGGCAACGAACTTTTATCAAGAACTGTTATTATTCCAGAAGAGATAGAGAAAGAAAAATCAAATAAAAAGAAATTTACAATTCCAATGTCAGATGATCCAGCTAACTATGAACCAGAAAGATTAAAGGAATTGCTGAAAATCTACCTGAATAATAAACAATGGTCATCAAAACGGATTAAAAACATCTTGTTGCCGGTTCTCCTTAAGAAAGACAAAATCACGAGAGAGCAACTAAAAAAAGAATTTGTGAAAGCAGGAGAAGCAACAGATGAAAATAAAGCAGGTTATTTTATCGCACTGATGTCTAATCAACTCGGACAAACAAAGAAGGACTTTTTAAGACAGATTATTAATTACGAGTACCCTAAGTACCATTGGGAAAAGGACAATTTCAGTCTTAGACCTGAATACAAAGAATTAGTAAAAGAAATTTTAGAAATTGATGAATAAAAGCCGTTACATAATAGCGTGTAGCTTCAATTGCCGAGATAGTGAAGGTTTCAGCGTTTCTACATTTAATAAACTTATGTGTAACTTGACAGGAAAGTGCTTTGAAATCGGCAACTGAAAGCAACAAGCAAACGGGTAAGTGCTATGTTAAAAAATGCTTCTGCAATGGATAAAGCATTAATAATTAAACATTTATGCGGATTATTAATGGACGATAAAAAGCAAGATTGTATTGATTTTGCTATTGATAACTATCCTTTCATAGATAATTTTATTCAGAAACGACAATATTCAAAATATCAAATGTGTAAGGTCTTTCTGAGAGACGGGTTCATTGATAGATATTCTGGTAATAAATTACTTTTTCCTGGATTGATTAAGATATTGACAATAGAATTTCCTGACATTTTCAAGTATCATAGAAATTGGAAAATGTCGAATACCCATATGATTTATTGGGATTTATTTCCGACAGTTGACCATTTGATTCCGATTGCGAGAGGCGGACAAGATAACGAGAGCAACTGGATAACAACTTCAATGATTCGTAATTCAGCCAAGTCTAATTGGACAATAGAAGAAATTGGTTGGACATTATACGACAAAGGACAACTTGATAATTGGAATGGTTTAATAAATTATTTCATAGATTTGACTAATAAAAACCATGATTACGAAAAGGACAATTACGTTAGTGATTGGAAAAAAGAATTATTAAAAGCTATGAATGAAATGAAAAATAAATAAAACACAGCACCTAACGGTCATAAAACATTGGAGGTTTAGAGGTATTCAAACTTCACGTCCCGCAGTTAAGGTTTGTAACGGGGGATACAATCGCAGCCACAAAAACAATGTTTCATACCATCGACCGGTTGAGACTGATAATATCGTGCCTACGGCACTTATCAATCAAGGAATGACGATGTTCTACCACTATAATGTCCCTGACGGGACATGAATGATTGAAATGAAACGTAACCAATTTTTGGGCTGACACATTCCTGGACGGCTGGAGATATATGAATGACTGAAAATAAGATGAACTGGTGTGGAAGATGATAAAACGGGGAATGTCGATAGGCTATGAAAGGCTGAACAAAAACAAAAATGGTTATCGACGGCATGACAGAAGGAAGATTTTTATCTTGTTGTGCTGCAGTAAAACTTGGAGATCTCTTATAAAACTTGCGAACCATGGTTGAAAAACTATTTCGCTTTAATGTAAAAATGTTGTCCCGTCAGGGATAGGATACCGGTAGAAAAATAGATGTAATAATTAACAGTAGTCCCGTAAGGGACGAAATAAAAATTATGGCAAACACCTATACACAAATCCACATACAGGCAGTCTTTTCCGTCCAAAACCGGGAATGTATTATCCAAGACAACCGGAAAGACGAATTATACAAATACATTACCGGGATAGTGCACAATAACAATCACAGATTGTTAGCCATTAACGGTATGCCTGACCATGTTCATGTTCTATTCGGATTAAGACCATCTCAGTCAATTTCCGATTTACTGCAAGATATAAAAGGAAGTTCATCAAAATGGATTAATAATAAAAGGCTTGTTCGGGGAAAGTTTTCCTGGCAGGAAGGTTTCGGGGCATTTTCATACAGCAAAACTGATTTGCCGGAATATTTTGTACCTGCCGATGGGACAACCCTTAAATCAGCTATTTTTAATAAAATTTTTAAAATTGAATTTTATCAACGCTGCAATTAGTTAAATTTGCTTATGTTCTCGAACACTTAAATCAATAAATTATGGAATCTGAAATCAGTTCAAAAAACACGAAGAATGAAATTCTGGCAGCTTATGATGAGCTGTTGAAGAAAGTTCAGGAGAAAAAAACCGAAGAACCCAAAAAAGTACAGGAACGTCAAAAACAGGAAACACTGGTGAAAACAGCCCGGGAGCTGAGTGATGAAGGAATTGTAAAAGATATCGCCGACCTGAAAGTGAACCTGTCATCGGCGCTCGACAAGCTGGGCGAAAAGTTTGTTACAGAGTTCAAAAAATTTGAAGAACTGCAACAAGCCATACGGGTAGAACAAAAAAACCTCGAAGACCTCTACCAGTTATCGGTAAGCACCGATTCGCTTTCGGTGATGCTATTGGCACAAAAGGAGAAGAAAGAACAGTTTGAACAGGAAATGGCCATACGCAAAAACGAACTGGAAGAGAAGATGAAGTCGGAATGGGAACGGTTCGATACCGAAATATCGGAGAAGAAATCCCTGTGGAAAAAAGAGCAGGAATCCTGGCAGCAAAAAACGAAAGAAGAAGCCGAAGAATCGGAAAAGAGCAGCACACGCGAAGAAGAAGAGTTTCAGTACAACCTGAAAATTACCCGGAAAAAAGAGGCCGACCTTTACGAGGAGAAAAAGCAAAAACTTGAAAAGGAACTGGTCGAGAAAAAAGCAACATTCGAGAAAGCGTTTGCCGAGCGGGAATCTGCCATCAAAGAAGCTGAAGCCGAACTGAAAGAACTTCGCACGAAAAGCATCGCTTTCCCGTCGGAATTGGAAAAAGCTGTGGCAGCATCTGTCGATGCGGCTACCGAAAAGCTGGAAGCCAACTTCCGTTTCGAAAAAGAACTCAGGGAAAAGGACACGTCAGGCGAACTGAAATTGAAAGACCAGATTGTCGAAACGCTGAAAAACAAAATCAAAGACCTGGAAACCACCATTAAAGAACTCTCGCAGAAAGCCATTACTGCTGAGTCGAGCGTGAAAGACATTGCCATTAAAGCAATTGAAAGTTCGTCGAAGCCTTATTATGTCGAAAAAACAAAAGAAGGCCCGAACAAAGAATAGCTTAAACCCCAAATAACGTTCTTTGACATGCCGGGAAAAAGAAAATGATTGAATAACTTCACATTCGTATATTTATTCTCTCATTCAAAATTCAATCATTATGAATATCACCGGCACCCATTTCAATTATTACCTTGTCTGCCGCCGCAAATTGTGGCTCTTTGCCAACGGTATTCATATGGAGCAGACTTCCGACCTTGTTTACGAGGGGAAAATGATCCATGAAAACAGTTACCCCCGGAGAGCTTCAAAATACCGTGAGATTGAAATGGATGGCATTAAAATCGATTTCTACGATCCTATCGGTAAGATCATTCACGAAACAAAGAAGTCGCGTAAAGAACGTGACTCTCATCTCTGGCAACTTAAATATTATATCTACCGGCTCGAAAAGGCCGGCGTTGATGGTGTTACCGGGATACTTGAATACCCGGCAGAACGCCAGACAGAAGAAGTTTTGCTTTCAATACCCGACCGCGAATATATCGAAGAGATTGAACAAGAGATAAATACCGTGGTCACTTCCGATTCTTGTCCGCCTGTAATTGATGCCGCTAAATGCAAAAAATGCAGTTATTACGACTTTTGTTATAGTAATGAAACAGAAAGCCAATGAAGAAGTCATTCTACCTTTTTAATCCCGGACGATTAAGTCGGAAAGACAACACCCTCAAATTTGTTCCTGTTGATGAGGAAGGTATTGAGGGAACACCACGTTTTCTCCCCGTGGAACAGGTGGATGAGCTTTATGCCTTTGGCGCTCTCGATGCAAACTCATCACTCTACAATTTTTTGGGTCAGCAGCAAATACCAGTTCATTTTTTCGATTATTATGAAAACTATACCGGGTCATTCATGCCAAGAGAATCACTACTTTCGGGTAAACTGCTTATGGCACAGGTGAGGCTGCATGACAAGAAAGAAAAAAGGCTGGAACTTGCCAGGTTAATCCTTGAGGGAGCCGTTCATAATATGATACGCAATCTGAAGTATTACGACAACAGGGGAAAGGATACACAACCATTTATTGACCAGATTTCCGTATATGAAAAGTCATTTGCTGATATAACTTCTGTCAATGAACTAATGGGCCTCGAAGGCAATATCAGGAAAACATATTATGATGCTTTCAATCTTATTATTAATGACTTCAAGATGGGAGGTAGGTCGATGCAACCGCCGTTAAATGAGGTAAATGCGCTTATTTCTTTCGGAAATATGATGTGTTATTCACAGTGCCTGAGGGCCATACATCAGACACAATTAAACCCGGTTATCTCATTTCTTCATTCGCCTGGTGAACGCAGGTTTTCATTGTCACTCGATTTAGCTGAAATATTCAAACCTGTATTGGTCGACAGGGTCATTTTTAAAGTGTTGAATAAAAAAATGATACAGGAAAATGATTTTGAAAGCTCGCTTAACAGGGCAGTTTTGAAGCCGGGAGGTAAGAAAACATTTGTACAGGCATTTGAAGAAAGGCTTACAGAGACAATCCGGCACCGGCAGCTTAACAGATCAGTCAGTTACAAACATCTGATAAAGCTGGAATGTTACAAACTGATAAAACATATATTGGAAATTGAACCATATAAGCCGCTCAGGATGTATTGGTAATTTAAAACTAATGGACAATGTACGTTATTCTTGTATATGACATCGGAGAGAAAAGAGTAGGAAGGATGTTAAAGTTGTGCAGAAAGTATTTAAGCTGGATTCAAAATTCTGTCTTCGAAGGAGAGATCACGGAGATTAAATTAAAAGAGCTTAAGATCAAGGCTTCGATGATAATGGAAGAAGAAAATTCTGACAGTTTAATAATTTTTAAGACGAGAAATGAGAAATGGCTTGATAAGGAAATAGTAGGAAAAGAGCGGGGGGAGACAGGCAATTTTCTATAAAAAAGTTGTCGTTGTAGGATATAATTATGTAAATTATGGTAAGAATTACAATATAGTACAAAGAGCAGGTTCTTTGACATGCTGAAAATGTGCGAATTAATATATGTTGTCGAAATCCGGCATAAATTGTACTTTTGACCATCGACGATTTTCGTATGACGGTTTATTATAAACTTGAATTGTCATTAGCCCGTGGAATGGCATTTTTATTTGCTATTTTTAACGGGTTCCAATCGTACCATAATGGAATTGAAACTATATAGACAATATTATGGTACTAACAGCAGCAGAGTTCCAATCGTACCATAATGGAATTGAAACGAGATAGTTGTAACAAAACTCATCCCGCCAAAACGTTCCAATCGTACCATAATGGAATTGAAACACGGTTGCAAGCCCCATAAACCACTTACCCAAGCTCCGTTCCAATCGTACCATAATGGAATTGAAACGGCGTTGGTAGAACATGCTCCTGATAGCCGATATATGTTCCAATCGTACCATAATGGAATTGAAACAGTTGTTCTTTATAAGCTGCAAGTAATAACAAAATAGTTCCAATCGTACCATAATGGAATTGAAACTAGTTAATCCATATAAGATTAAGGTCGTACTGGCTGTTCCAATCGTACCATAATGGAATTGAAACTTGAAAGCCCCTGATTTGCTGTTATACCTTCGCCTGTTGTTCCAATCGTACCATAATGGAATTGAAACTGGGTACATATTTACACTTGTCTGCTTAACATGGGTTCCAATCGTACCATAATGGAATTGAAACCAATTAACCCCTAAACAAGACATTGGCTCTGTCTGTTCCAATCGTACCATAATGGAATTGAAACTACCGAGTGATCCGGTAGAACAATAAATCTTATCTTCGTTCCAATCGTACCATAATGGAATTGAAACTTACAATATATGGTGCAAGTGCCCAAAGTGTTGAATGTTCCAATCGTACCATAATGGAATTGAAACGGACTAATTCAACCGGGATAGATAAGACTTTACAGTGTTCCAATCGTACCATAATGGAATTGAAACAACCTTGTGGCAAATGTGCTTTTTGTGGTTACAGGGATGTTCCAATCGTACCATAATGGAATTGAAACGAAGGATCAGGCAATACCTTGCAAATCCCGATGCTTGTTCCAATCGTACCTAATGGAATTGAAACATATCTCCTATTATATAATCAACAGTATTTTGAATTGTTCCAATCGTACCATAATGGAATTGAAACCCAATTTCTGTTAAAATATTACACCCTGCCTCTGTGTTCCAATCGTACCATAATGGAATTGAAACATGCTTCCTGCAATGGTCGAGGCGTATGGTTCGTTTGTTCCAATCGTACCATAATGGAATTGAAACTATTTTCAAGGTTCTCTTCTGTCATTTCAACTTTGTTCCAATCGTACCATAATGGAATTGAAACCAATAATCTTTTTGGCAGGGTCGGAGCGTGAAATGAGTTCCAATCGTACCATAATGGAATTGAAACAAAGAGAAGATTAAAGAACATATTGGGCGCTCACGTTCCAATCGTACCATAATGGAATTGAAACGGGATTAAGGATATGGCCTACTTCCTCAACTTTGATGTTCCAATCGTACCATAATGGAATTGAAACGCGTTTCATGCAAAGGGATCATAAGAAGGATCATTCTGTTCCAATCGTACCATAATGGAATTGAAACTTTTTAGACCATTGCGAAAAGATGTACGCTTATTTGTTCCAATCGTACCATAATGGAATTGAAACAACAATTTTGCCTTTATAAGTCTGTCGGTTCATAGTTCCAATCGTACCATAATGGAATTGAAACATATTAATAATTTAAGCAACCTAATGCCGTCCTGCGTTCCAATCGTACCATAATGGAATTGAAACAATTGTTTTCACTTTAATAAACGGCCAAATCCAACCTGTTCCAATCGTACCATAATGGAATTGAAACAGAGTTGAAAATTTGTGATGCCGCGGCATTGAGTTGGTTCCAATCGTACCATAATGGAATTGAAACCAATTTGATAAATGCGGGTTCTCACTTGAAATAAACGGTTCCAATCGTACCATAATGGAATTGAAACGTTCTTTCACCTCATCAGGTAATACTACTAAGGTGTTCCAATCGTACCATAATGGAATTGAAACAAATAGATCAAAGCAGTACCGATCAAAGTTATGACCGTTCCAATCGTACCATAATGGAATTGAAACAGATAAATTTAAGATAACAGAAATTGATTTGATCGGTTCCAATCGTACCATAATGGAATTGAAGTGGATTATTGCGGATTGCGGATTTGTGATTGCGGATTTATCAACAGCCGGACATACTTAAGGAAGCTGATGAGCTGACTGCTATTTTCACAGCGTCAGGTAAAACAGCCAGGCAAAACAATCCGAAATCTCCAATCCGAAATCTCCAATCCGAAATCAAATTAATTGCGACATAATAAGTTAGACTTAACACTAGGGCGTTTGCGATTGTCGCATGGTTCCAATCGTACCATAATAGAATTACTTAAAAACTAACACATCAGGTAATCTGCTTCACTCCAGCCTTACACCATTACACCATTACGCAACAACCCTATTTCTTCAGATACCCTACTGGATGATTTAATAAAATATACTGTGAATCTTTCAACTTCAGCAACTCTCTGATTTTGTCTGCTCCGGGGAAACTTGCCCTTGGCCTTATCTTCAGTCCGGTTGCTGCACAAAACAGCGAGATGTTCTGTGATACTATTCCTGCATCCATATTACCCCAGCCAATCTTTAATGAATCACCGTTCGCGCGGAACCATTTTATGTAAAATTTAAATTATTCCTTAAATATACTATTTTTGTTATTCCCCTTAATTCTGATTTTTATATAAATTGTAATTTCTTCAACATGAAAGCCCTCGTACTTGAAAAATATAATGAGCTGGTTTACAAAGATGTTCCTGACCCCGAAATACATAGTAATGAGGTACTCGTTAGGGTAAAGGCTTGTGGTATCTGCGGATCAGATGTTCATGGCCTCGACGGAAGCACCGGACGAAGAATTCCGCCAATGATAATGGGACATGAGGCTTCAGGTGTAATCGTCAAAACAGGTGCTGATGTAAAAGGGTGGAAATCTGGTGATAGAGTAACCTTTGACTCGACAGTTTATCCACTCGATGACTGGTTTACTCTTGAAGGGATGTATAATCTGAGTGACAACCGCGAGGTACTTGGTGTATCCCCCGGAACATATAAAAGAGATGGAGCCTTCGCAGAATATATTGCCATTCCTCAGCATATCCTTTACAAAATACCTGAAAGTGTTACATTTGAACAGGCTGCAATGGTGGAAGCTGTTGCCGTTGCTCTTCATTCAATAAATATTTCCGGCATCAAAACAGGAGATAAATGTGTTGTGGTTGGTGCCGGCATGATCGGGATTTTCATTCTGAAACTTCTTAAGTTGTCAGGTGCATCAAAGATTATTGCAATTGATATTAATACAAAGCGTCTTGAACAGGCAGAAAAAGCCGGGGCAGATCACACCTTCCTTTCAACTGAAGAAAACCTTGCTGAAAAAATAAATGTCCTTACAAATACCAGGGGAGCAGATATCTCATTTGAGGCAGTCGGTAAAAGCGAGTCAGTAAATATTGCAATCGATGTTCTCCGTAAAGGTGGAAAGGCCGTTTTAGTAGGGAATACTTCTCCTAAAGTAGATTTTCCTCTTCAAAAAGTTGTTACACGGGAATTAAAAGTACTTGGCAGCTGTGCCATCAGAGGCGAATATGAAGTTGTTCTTAATCTGTTGGAAACTAAAAAAATAAGTGTAGCTGATCAGATTTCCGCGGTGGCCCCGCTCTCAGAAGGTGCTGGATGGTTTAACAAACTTTACAGAAAAGAGGAAGAGCTGAATAAAGTTATTCTGGTACCATAATATTTATCAAATGGCTGAAAGGATTTATAATATTTCGATTGCCGGCTGTAGTAAAGTGGCACATCTCCATGCAAAAGCTATTCAGAGTATACCCAATGTACGACTGACAGGAGTGTGGAGCAGAACGCAGAAAACAGCTGAAGATTTTGCCTCAGTTTACAAAACGCTGGCTTATTCAGATATCTCACGGATGGTAACTGAAAACAATGTTGACCTGGTAATTGTCTGCACTGCCCATCCTTTTCATATGCAACCTGCCGTCGAAGCGGCAAAAGCAGGCGCTAATGTGCTGGTTGAAAAGCCATTGGCTTCTGATCTTAAGGATTGCGATGGCATCATTACAACATGTAAAAAAAACAATGTCAGGTTAGGTGTCATAAGTCAGCGTAGGTGGTACGAACCGGTGAAAAGAGTCAAGGATGCAATTGAGCAAGGCAAAATAGGGAAACCGGTTCTGGCAACCGTAACAATGTTGGGCTGGCGCGATAAAGTTTATTATGATTCCGACGCATGGAGAGGATCGTGGAAGACGGAAGGTGGTGGAGTACTTGTTAATCAGTCACCGCATCAACTCGACATTCTTTTATGGTATATGGGTGAAGTTGACGAAGTGTACGGTATCTGGAGAAATCTGAATCATCCCTACATAGAAGTTGACGATACAGCAGTTGCAATCGTGAAGTTTAAAAGCGGTGCAATCGGGAATATCCTTGTCAGTAATTCTCAGAAGCCCGGAATTTACGGGAAAGTCCATGTACATGGAGAAAACGGCGCTTCTGCGGGTGTCCAGACAGATGGAGGGGCAATGTTCATCGCTGGCAGAACAGGTGTTGCCGAACCTCCTGTAAATGATCTGTGGACCATACCGGGCGAAGAGAATTTGCTCAAAGAATGGATAAGGAAGGATACAGAAACTTTTAACAACTGCGATCCTACTGTCCG
>Ga0265292_1001701_pt1 | contig 18115 bp, 17 predicted proteins | sample Munlanlewell296A_FD_189080 | JGI IMG/M metagenome (GOLD analysis project Ga0265292, IMG submission 189080) | Leachate microbial communities from a municipal landfill in Southern Ontario, Canada - Leachate well 296A | ecosystem: Engineered > Solid waste > Landfill > Unclassified | place: Canada... | reverse complement strand
TTTCACCACCTCCCGCGCCATTGTCGGCGCTTCCGGACTCTCGCCCAGCAACGCGGCGATGTTATTTAATTTTGTCCGCATAGTTTCCGGGTTTTGCGCCCACAGACTGGGTTGCGTTTTCACCACCTCCCGCGCTGTCTGTCTATCGTTGTTAAGCAGTTTAATAATGTTTTTATGCCGTTTATTTAATTCTTCTGCCAGACCTGTTCTCTCTCGCGCTGGCATCTTGCTGATAACACGATTTAAGAGAGAGACATCTTTTGTGGTTTGCAGATCAAGATTGAGCGTTTGGACAGTAAAAGATAGCGCCTCTTGGATTGGAGATAAAATAGCCAGCAGTTCTTTTTTTAGTAATTCTTGTTGATCTACCGCGGCTGACGCGTGAATAAGCGCGTATTTTTTCGGATCATGGCGCTTCATATCCAACATCGTAACATGGACGGCTCTGGCCAAAAGAGAAGAGACGGCGGCGGTTATTTTTGTATAGTCAGGGTTTTCGGGCTTGCCTATTTGGGCGAGCGAAACAAAAAAGTCCTCGACCATTTGTCGCGCGGTTTCAATGATGGGCGCGTCTCGTCGGGAAATCTTGCTTGCCTTTTTTTGGTCCTTTCGTGCGCTTAGATCAAAGAACGGGTACGTGAGTGAAGGGAGATGGGCCGGATCTGCCGGGCGCTGTTTTTTGAGGTGATCTTTTGGCCTGCCAGTGCGTTGGTTTATCAGCCCTCGTTTGGTCCGTATCTCGGCCATCTTATCTCGCGCCAGTTCCACGAGTGGCGGTAAAATCCGTACTTGTCTCGCCCCAGTCCATGGATGAGCGACTAACCGAAAAAATTTGGGGTCGTGTCTAAGTTCGGGATTATCTGAGAGGATTTTTCGTATTATTCTTTTCGCCGCGTCTTCTTCAATACCCAGCTCGTTACCCACTTCAAAATATGTTTTTCCTTCACCAAAAGATAACTCTGGTGATTCAACTGTAGTAGGATGTTCTGCTACCATAAGTTTTTAGCGGTGATTTATCTCGGCAACGGAAACGACCCGCACATTTCTCTCACTTCCGCGTGTATTTTATCCAGTTCCGCGCTGTTGTCAACATTGTTAATAGCGCGATCAATAAATCCGGCAACCATGTGCATCTCGCCTTCTTTCATTCCTCGTGTTGTCAATGCCGGAGTTCCCAAACGAATACCTGAGGGATCAAACGGTTTGCGCGGATCGTGCGGAATGGTATTTTTGTTGACCGTGATGCCGGCTTTGCTTAATGCCGATTCTGCTTGTTTGCCTGTAATATTTTTGTTTGTTAAATTTATCAGCAAAAGATGGGATTCGGTTCCGCCGGTAACTAATTCATACCCCTTGGCCAAAAATTCTTCGGCCAAAATTTTAGCATTTTTCAAAATTTGTTTGGCGTAATTCTTGAATTCCGGCGACATCGCTTCTTTGAGCGCCACGGCAATGGCCGCGGTTTGGTGGTTGTGCGGACCTCCTTGAATCCCCGGAATGATGGCGCGGTCAATCAGCGTGGGGATGTTTTCTTTGGTTTTTTCCGCGGCTTGAAGGGGGGTTGACGGATTGCCGTTCGCGAGAATAATCGCGCCCCTAGGACCGCGCAAAGTTTTGTGGGTAGTAGTAGTAACAACATCAGCAATGCCAACGGGATTGGGGTAAACGCCGCCGGCAATCATTCCGGCCACATGGCTCATGTCGGCCAGATGGAACGCGCCAACCTCATCGGCGATTTCCTGAAATTTTGCCCAGTTATAAATCTGCGGATAAGCGCTGCCGCCGGAGACAATCAATTTTGGTTTATGCTCCAAGGCCAATCGCCTTACTTCATCATAGTCAATGAATCCGTCTGTTTTACAACTGTACTGAATGCTGTTGTACAATCGTCCGGAAAAATTTAATTTTAATCCGTGCGACATGTGTCCGCCGTGGTAGAGTTTGAGTCCCATCACCGTGTCGCCGGCTTCGCACAGAGCGTAATATACCGCGAAGTTGGCGGGGGAGCCGGAATGCGCCTGCACATTAGCATGAGTCGCGCCGAAAAGCTGTTTGGCGCGGTCGCGGCAAAGATTTTCCACCACATCCACATTTTCACAACCGCCGTAGTAACGTTGCCCCGGATAACCTTCGGAATATTTATCCGTCAGTCGTGAACCGAGCGCTTCCAGCACCGCGCCGGAGGTGTGATTTTCCGAGGGGATCATTTCCAATCCTTCCGATTGGCGGGCGGTTTCTTTTTGAATTAGGTCGTAAATTTGGGGATCCTGTTGTTCTAATTGCATAATATTGAATAAAAATTATATTTGACTAAAAGATTAAGTTAGTTTATGTTATCATAATCTGATGGATTCTGCAAAAGTTACTTTTCTGATTTTGCCCAGGTTAAATAGATACGCGGATTTAACGGATTAAACTGATTTTAACGGATTTTTGGCCAATTTTAATCGTAATCCGTTCCAATTCGTTTAATTCGTTAAATTCGTGTTCTATTAAATTTAGGCTACCTTCAAGATTTTTTTTGTAATTCCTTAATAATCTCTACCACATTCGGCGCGCAGTTGTCTGGCAAATTATTTATATCAAACCAGCCCCACTCAACAATATCCTCGCCAGGTTTTATTTCGCCAATTTTTTTTGCCAAATAATGAATCAAAATAATTACCCGTCCGTCCTTTTTTAACATTACCGGTTTGAGCGGCTTGATTATCTCCACATCAATTCCCATTTCTTCTTTAACTTCACGCCTACAGGCGTCCTCGAGCGATTTGTCAAAATCTTCAACTTCACCGCCAGGGAATAACCACTGGGTTGCGCCGTTGTCTTTTTGTTCCCGGTTTAACAAAACTTTATTATCTTCTATGATAACAGGACCAGAGGCAATAAACGATTCGTTTGGTAGTTTCATAATTTTAGAATTAAATTGAACATTGCGTTTTAGTTAGTTTATGTTATCATAATCCAGCCTTTACTGCAAAATAGGATTATGAATAGAGATTTCTCCATCATTGACGCCAACATCAACCGCGCCCGAGAGGGTCTGCGGGTGGTTGAGGATATTTGCCGGTTTGTTTTGCGGGACAGGGTTTTGTTTGAGAAAATTAAAGAGGCCAGGCACCACTTAGCTGAAATTGAACAAAACTTCGGCTCGGCTTCGTCTGTAAACGCCAGGCAGGGGGAGGACATTGGGCTCGAAGCGGTGGTGGAAAGCGAATATCAGCGTTCTTCCATTTATGAACTATTGCGCGCGAATTGTTCGCGAGCGGCGGAGTCGTTGCGGGTGCTGGAAGAATTAGCAAAAATTTATTGCCGAGACAAAGTGTATTTTATAGAAAATTGCCGTTATCAGGTTTATAGTTTGGAAAGACGACTGCTCGTAAAAACGCCGCATTTTTGGTTAAGAAAATATTTTGAAGAGGGGATAGTGTATCCGATTTCCGATTCGGTTGATGAATTGATTTGGCTCGTTCAACATGGAGCGAAAGTGATTCAGTTGCGGGATAAAAAGTCTTCAAGACGGGAAGTGTTTGAGAAGGCGAGGAGGTTGTGCGGGGGGTTGGTCCGCCTTCGCTGTGACATTGCGGCGGACAAGCAACGTTTTTCCCCCCGTCCGTCAACACCGCACCCCCCGTTTTTCTACCCCACGACACCTCACCCCCCTGCCCCCTCTCCTATGAGGAGAGGGGGAGCGAACGGTGGCGAGCCGGTGTTGTTGATTGTCAATGATTATATTGACATCGCGGCGCGGTTGCCGGTGGCGGGCGTGCATTTGGGGGCGGATGATGCTAAAATAGAGCAAGCGCGCCGGGCTTTGGGAATAAACAAAATTATCGGAGCGTCAAACGGTTCGGTTGAGCAAATAAGAAATTCAATCGCCAACGGAGCTGATTATGTCAGCCTCGGGCCGGTTTTTTCCACGCCGACCAAGCCGGAGAGGCGGGCGATCGGTTTGGGTGTTTTGCGAAAGTGCGCGCGCGAGGCGGCAGCGCCATTAGTAGCGATTGGGGGGATTGATACGGGTAATGTCGACGATGTACTTGCTACCGGGGTGAGAAATATCGCGGTTGTTCGGGCGGGGAGGGAGTTTTTTAAACTTACGGATAACGGATAATTCTGATTTACTGATGACAGTTAATAAATTGTTTCAATATCCGTAAATCAGGATTATCCGTTATCAGTAAGCATCCGTAAATCAGGATTATCAGTAATCCGTAAGTATGGTTTGGATAACTTTTGCTCTCCTGACCCACTTCTTCTGGGCAGTGGTGAATATAGCGGAAAAATATTTTGTTGATAAGCGGTTTCGGAACCCTTATATTTATATTTTGCTGGCATTCATGGCCGGTCCGCTGTTTTTGGTTGTACTGCCATTCATGGATTTTTTTGTTCCCGCGCCGGAGTATTTGCTCTGGATTTTATTTATCAGCGTCTGTTTTGTTTTTGGCGCGATTTTTTATATCAAGGCATTGAAAGCGGAAGAAGTAACGCGAGTAAATATCTTATGGAATTTTATACCGATTTTCACTTTAGTTGGCGCTTGGTTTTTTATTGATGAGAAACTGGGAGCAAAAGAGCTGGTTGGTTTTTTTATTCTGATGGCCGCGAGCGTCGTTGCTTCACTGCATGTTAAAGGCGGTGGTAAAATAAAAATATCGCCGGCGTTTTTTTGGATGGCGTTGGCTTGCGTATTTTTCGCCGCTTATGATGTGGTCGCGCGTTATCTATCGTCGCTTGTTCCGTTTTCCGTAATTTTTCTTTGGATGACGATATTTATGCCGGTTTTGGCGTTTTCATTTTTTATTTCCAAAAAATTTCGGCTGGAATTTAAAGAAGAAAAAAAGAACCTGACTTGGCGGCTGGTCGCTCTGGTGGCGGGAGTGACTATGATTAGCAAGCTGGGGTTGCTATTCAATATCAAAGCGATATCGTTGGGGCAGGTGGCTTTGGTAAACGCGATGGAAGGATCGCAGGCGCTGTTTGTTTTTATTTTCGTTGTTCTGTTTTCATTATTCGCGCCGAGGATTTTAAAAGAAGAATTGGACAGACGGAACGTGATATTAAAATTGGCGGCGATTGTTTTCATGGTGGCGGGGGTGGCGGTGTTGGCGTTGGGGTGATATAATTGTGGAGTGGGTGATGTAATTTTGTAAATTTTAAAGTTTTAAATGTATGGCGGAAACAGGAGAACATAAAATTCATTTGACAAGAGACCACGAACGACCTGGACCGCAAGTTGGCGGCGGTGAATTAAAACCGGGGGAGGAAACGATAGAATTGGATGATGTTGATTTAACGCAACGGGCATTATCAGCGCTTGTAGATGTTGTGCGTCGGCGTCTTTTGGGTGAACAGGGGCCTTTTTTACCGGAAGTAGAGAATTATGCGCGGGAAGAAGGAGGAAAATATTTGTTAGATGTTGAAGGATATAAACAATATCTTCTTGATTTGGCAAAAGCGAAAAAAAAGGCGGAAGAAGAAAAAGTAGAAATAATAGTATTGCCAGGGATAGGAGAGACGTCCGGACCAAGAAAGGGCGGTGGAGAAGGATGGGAAGATCGTCATATAAATTTACATAAAGTTGATTTATTAAAAAATGCTTTGTCGACAGCAGGAATTGATTTTTCCGAGCCGTTTATGACCGCAAATACTCAAGGCATGATAAGGAGGGAGCCATACGCCGTTTTATTTTTACCAGGTCAGCGCAAGCTGGTTTTAGTCAACAATTTTGCGGGGGAACAGACATTTATTATATACGGGGTCAAAGACGCAGACGATGCCAAGAGAATCGCGGAAATGGACAAAGATTCTTTATGCCGGGATCGCCGAGGTTATTCAGTTACGCCAATCAGACTGTCTTCCGGCATAAAGTCGGCCACACAAAGAATTGCGAATGAACACGTAAAGCAAATCATGGAGCACCTAGGCAGAGAAGACGGCAGATTGCAAGACCGTGGTTTGGACGCGTTCGTGGAAACTTTATCGCCCGCTCCCGGCGGGGCACTGTCAGCACACGAGATGTATGGGAGCTTAAGAAAGACAAGGGTTCTTCCCAACTGGTATGACTTTATTGACATGGTAAGGCAGATCGCTGAACAGCTTAAAGAGAAAAATTCCCAAGAGGTCTTTGAATTTAAAGGAAATCGCTTTGCGAGACAGGTCTATGAATCATTAGAAGAGTTTTATCCGATTGCGGACCGTCCTCCCAATGGATGGATTACCGTTCGAGGATTACAAAGAATGTTGAGTGCGGAGTTTAGCAGGGAATTCAGTGAATATGAAACGTTAAGTTATGTTGAATTTACAGCTAAACAAAAATATGAGGAAATAAGGAGCCAATCGCAATTTGAATTTGAAAATATTGATGCCGAGGAACGACAGCACTTGGCTAACGATAGGGGTTATGGGTTTTTTAACATTGCGAGTGAGTCCAAGTCCCTGACACTAAGTCCCGATTTCGTTGTGAAAGTTGAGGATGAAGTTCGAAAGGGGAAAAGGGAATTGCCCGGGAAAATGCTTACGCGTTATGAACTGATCAGTCGTTTTAAGGAAAAATATGGTGTAGGTTATTATGTTGAAGTGGACGCGAAGATTGCCGCAATAAAAAAATTGCCGGCGGAAGAAAGAAGATTTTATATGGTTGACGAGGAGTCCCGTTATCCACAGTTCACGGATTTGTTTGTGCAACAGATGATGGAAGAGATTGAACGGAAGCAAAAAGAGGACGAAGATTTTTTGCGTCCGGATAAAACGGGAGCGGAAGCGATTAGTTTGGTTGGGCTTGCCAAGGAGTTGTCTATAAGAAGAAGCTGGATCGGGCAGATAATTGAAAGAATAATAAACAAAGAAGTGGAAGACGCGCGGAAGAGCGGGGCAACTCCCAGATATACGAAAGATGATTTAAGACAAATTCCTGTCAGATCCGGCAAAAGAATTGTGCGGGCGGTTTTTTGCCGTCCGGTTGTTGCGGAGGCGTTGAGACGATATTATAGTGAAAAATCCGTTTCTTCTAAGAAAGAGTAACTAAAGCGAGTAAATTGAATTATATTTTTTTTATCATGTAAGTTCTGTTTTTAATATACCCCAACTTCCGATAATACTCTCGCACCCCCACCCCCGAAATAACCGCGATTTTCCCGCGGTTGTTTTTTTTCGCGATTCTTTCCGCTTCGGCCATTAATTTTTTTCCCAAGCCCTTGTGCTGTACTCTTGTGTGCTGTCGTGCTGAAGTGCTGTCGTGCTGAAGTGGTATAAGTTCGCCGTAGACGTGGAGTTCGCGGATGAAACAAACACTGTCATTCCGACCCCGCTCTTCGCGAAAGGCGGGGGAGGAATCCCTTTGCGAATCGGGACTCCGCTCGGCATGACATAACCGCAACCGCAAAAAAGCAAACACTGTCGTTCTCTTCACATCCTCAAAACTTAAAAAATATTCAGTACCGCCAGTGGTTTCATATTTTTCAGTGAAAATAGTTGGTTGTTTGTCATTCCCGACCATGATCGGGAATCCAGTGTCATTAAGCGACTGGATTCCCGCCTTCGCGGGAATGACAGAAACGCGATGGCCAATTTCTCTACATCGTAAGCACTGGCATCGCAGTTCTCTTTTTTTCATCTCCCGCTGTAAATTTTCCCGCAAGTTGGTGATAATGTTTCCGCCTTTAATTTCACCAGCTGGAATGTCGCGGATCAATCTTGAAATACGGCAATAGCGAGGCGTGGCGAGTTTCATCTGAATCAGCGCTTCAAAAAGTTTTTTATTATCATAAGGTTTGTATTTGCCGGATTTTAGCCATGCATACAGCGGAGAATTTTTAATCACCGTGCAGGGATAAATTTTGACCATGTCGGGTTTTAGGCCCGGGTCAGTAAAAAGTTTTTTGTACATTTCCACATCATGTTTGGAAGTTGATCCGGGCAGACCGGGCATAAAGTGCAGATCAACTTTGAATCCAGCGGAACGCAACAATAGCATCGCGTTTTTGAATTGTTCCACCGTGTGCCCGCGTTTAACTAATTTTAAAATTTTATCATCCGACGCCTGTAATCCTAATTCAATTCGCGTGCATCCCTGCTGTCGCATGTGAAAGATTGTTTCATGGGTTACGGCGTCAGGTCTTGTTTCCAAAGTCAAGCCAATAATGCGATGATTCGCGGTTTCATTGTAGGTCTGTTCCTTTTCCAGTGTTTTCTGTAAATCTTTTAATCTTTTAATCTTCCAATCTTTATACTGTGTTGGCACAACAACTTTTAGTTTCTTAAAATTATTGCATGCTTTGAAACTTTCCAAAATGAACCAATACTGATACTTCAGCGGATAAGCATTCCAAGTGCCGCCTTTGACAATGAATTCAATTTTGTCGGTCGGATGGCCGTTCGCTTCCAGAGTTAAAATTCTTTTTTGCATTTGTTCGTAGGGGTTAAAATTAAGTTTGAACGCTCTTGCCGCGGCTGGTTCGCTCGCCAGATAACTTTTGGGCATGCCTTTTTCTTGGGGGCAATAAATACATTTGCCCGGGCAGGGGTAGGGTTTGGTGAGAGAAGTAACTACCGCGATGCCGGAAAGAGTCCGGATTTCCGCTTTTTTTAACAGCTGTTCAATTTGTTTATCTTGCTTAATGCTTTTCTTTTTCAGCAAATCCTGGTAGCATTTAATAAGCTGACGGTTTGATGGTTGGGCGATTTTTAATACAGAACATATTTTTCGTTTGGCATTATCAAATTCAGCCTTAGTTTGAGGTTTTTGGGAGATTATAAATTCAGTAATTTTTTTTGATTGTTCACTCATAGATAGCACACAGATTACCATGATTGCCAGGATAAACCATGATTTTATATCCTGGTCAATCATGGTTATCATGGTAATCTGTGTTCCATCTTATGAATTTACATATAGATCAAAATAAAAAAGTTTACAATAAGATTGCCAAGCATTTTTCCGCTACCCGCAAGTTTCTTTGGGATGATTTGAAACCGTTGGCTAAGTATACCAAAAATGGAGACAAGGTGTTAGATATCGGCTGTGGCAATGGGCGATTGTATCAGCTTTTTTCGGATTTGTCCATTGATTATGTCGGCCTGGATAACAGCGAGGGGCAAATTGAGATGGCGCGAAAAAATTATCCGAAAGCCAAATTTATTATTGCCGAGATGACCGCGCTTCCGTTTGATGAAAATAGTTTTGACGTAATTTATTGCATTGCCGCGTTTCATCACTTGCCAGATGAAGAAACGCGTTTGCAAGCGCTTGCAGAAATGAAAAGGGTGCTGAAATCGGGCGGATATATTTTAATGACTAATTGGAATTTGTACTCTGATAGTGCCCAGAAAACAGTAAAAAAGGGCAAGTGGTCGCAAGAAGCGGGCGAGTTTATGGTGCCATGGTACAATTCCCAGCGCGAAATTTTGGGCCAAAGATATTATCATGGATTTACGCTGGGAGAGTTGGAAGATCTATTTAAAAAAACCGGCCTTGTTTTAGAAGACCAGTTTTATAGCAGAAAAGGGGAGAGGGGCGAGATTGATGATCCGGGGAATATTGTGAGTATTTTATCGCGAAAATAACGCTAAATTTTACGCGAAAACGACGCTAAAGACATTAAATCAAAATTTAGAACGTTATTTTCCAGTTACTAAACAAACTATTGGCCCATTAAATCTATATCCGCTCTCAACCGCCTTTTTTAATCCGGCGATAGAAATGGCGCTGTTGGGAGAGATTTCAATGCCGGTCGTTTGCTTGACTAATTTCATCGCTCCTTTAATTTCATCATCACTCACAATCCAGCCCGAGCCGCGGCTGTTTTTTATTATTTCAATTACCTTGTTTTTGCGATGGGCGATTTTGTCTACGATGGCGCCGGCAATTGATGGGCGTGTGCCGCCGCTCTTGTCATGCCCGGCTTGATCTGGTATCCAGTCGGCGTCGTGCGATTCCTGGATTCCCGCCTGCGCGGGAATGACATTTAGCGTGATAGCGATTGGGTTACAACTTTCTGTCTGTATAACGTGTATCTGCGGTTTATTTTTTAATCTCTCAAACGTCTCACCCAGCCCTTGCGCGGTTGTCCCCGAAGAAGTGGGAATAAAAATTGCTTGCAGGTTTTCTATTTTGTCCAATTCTTGCGCCAGTTCGTGGTAGCCGAGGAGAGCGGTGTCATCGGTGGATTGGCGGAGGTTTTTGGCTTTGCCTTCCTTATCTATTTGAAAGGCGGCTTGCTTTGGCCTGTCGGTTTGAATTATTGTAACTTGTAACTTGTAACTTGTAACTTGTAATTGACTATTGGCTATGAATTTTTGGCTATGAACTCCTGACGCCGTATTCATCAGCAGTTTCAATTTTTCCGCATCAATCTTTTTTCCTGCAAAAACCTTTAATGACAGGAGATCGTTCGGTTTATTTTTATTGTGCGCTTGCGCGGCGAGAATTGCGGCGAGGGCGGCGTTTCCCGACGAGGAAATAACAAAATTATTCCAACCTTGTTCGTGATAGGTTTTGATCATGAGCGGAATTGAGCGGCCTTTGTGCGAGCCGTATTTGTGCTGGTCTTCACGCTTGAGATAGATTTCAGGCACGCCGATTGCTGACGCCAGTTTGGGGTGGGATTGTTGGGGAGTTTTCATAACAAGATACAAAATACATGGAATAAAATACAAGTTATAAATCGGGGTTGTATATTATTCCGTGTATGTTGTATTTTGTAGAGAGGGGTGGGATTGTTGGGGGGTTTTCATAGGATACCAGATACCCGCTTAGTTATTCCAGAATTCTATATATATTTCCGATTCAGTAACGGTCATCACCGCGGTGGTGCCGATTCTTCTTATGAAAAGGTTTTCTAGTAATTTAAATTCTGCGTCTTGGCCGGCCAGAGAAAACACTTTTTTTAGCCAAGAACGTTCACACGTGATTTGAATATCCGATTGATGGTAGTCGTACCCTATAATTCCTTTTTCCATTTGTTGTTGAGATGAAATGAGGGAATTGGCCAGTTGTTTATATCCATCACCAATTATTATAAAAGATCGAGGATTATTTCGTTTATCTTGTCTTGCTCTGCTTAGTATTATTCTTAGCGTTGAAACCAACGTAGAAGCGCTTTCTTCTCGTTCAGATTTTAATGGTCTATCTTTGTGTTCGTGAGGGTAGTGGTAAAATTCTCTTTCTTGATTATTTTGTGCTAAAAATGTTTCCAGTGCCACGCGACTTTCTGGCGTTAATGAAAGTTTTCCAAATCTGGGGTTATCTTTTATAATTAATACATTTTTACCCTCTTTGACCGCCACATCTCCAGCCGATGACAATGTCAGATCATAGCGCCGGCCATTTTCATCTTCTGCCTGGAGAACCGTCGGGCAATCGCCGCGTTGTAAATACGACTGTATGTGCCTTAATGTGAGAGCGGTTGACAGCTCGGGCTTGAGACGATTTATTTCTAGTCCATCATCACCTTCCCCCGTGCGTTCTTTGTCCATACGCGTTATGTTAAAGTTAAATTTTTTTATATTTATGCTTCACTAATAAATGGTTATTGGAAAGAAAGGGATTCCCCTCGGCTATACGCTCGGGGCAGGCTCTCCGCTCGCTGCCCCGCATTGTGCGGGGTCGGTCGGAATGATATGAGAGTTGCAAATTTTAACTATCTTTGCTACAATATCTTCGTTATTCCTAATAATCATCTTATGAAACTCACTTGCGTTGAATGTAAAAATGAAGTTGACCTTTCTCCTTATCCCAACCTGGCGGCGGATCAGGTGATTGAGTGCGGCGCTTGCGGCATTACGTTGCTCGTTACCGACCTGACGGACGCGGAGGATATTAAGACGGAGATTGTGGACGAGGGAAAGTGATGCCGACAGATTGTTACAGATTTAGACGGATAGGGACAGATTACGGATTTTAAGAATAAAGTGCAATTGATAATAACCTTGTGGATAAGAGGGGTTGACAAGAGGTTAATCTATGATATAATTATAATCGGTGATAAGCCTGGCGCAAGACATCTACTTGCTCCGAACTTCAAGGCTCCCGAAAGGGGGTCTTTTTCGTATAAATAAAAAATGTTATAATGATCGTCGGTGGATATGAGGGCGGAGAGCAAGTGGCCTTGTGGCTAGGCTTATCACCCTAGCTCTTGGGGTTCGATTCCCCCTCCGTCCACCACCCAAAGCCCTGACCTCGGTCGGGGTTTTTGGTTTTTATGTGTTGTTAAAAATTTTCTTTTTAAATTTTTCCAATTCACCGCTCACCCGCAGCCGCAATACTTCCAGCGTGATTTCTTTGCCGATGAAATCTTTGGCCGAGACGAGTGCAATAAATTCGTCAAAATTTAACTCCACTGTCTGGGTTTTTTCGCCCGGGTCGTTTTTTACTTCCTGGATTTTCTTGCAGTCGCGCGCGATATAAGTGTAGATAGTCCAGTCAACTTTGCAATACGGCTCGCAAGTTTTGAACAGTTCCCAATCGTCCGAAACCATACCGGATTCTTCCAAAAATTCCCGTTTAATCCCTGCCAGCGGCGTCTCGTCATCTTCCTGCCGGCCGCCGAAAAGCGTGTGAAATTTTCCTTTCATCGGCTGTTCTTCGTATGATATAAGCACCTTGTCGCCGCGGGTGGCGATGACTTGCAGGGTGTTGGCGCGTTTGAGCATTTCAAAAGTGGCGGTGCTCTTGTCAAACATTTTTTGTTCCCATTGGTAGACGTCAAAGATGACGCCGGAGAAGATTTTTTTTGCCGTAGAAGGTAATTTCATAGAGTTAATAGAACACGGATTAAACGAATTTAACGGATTTTAACAAATTCGTTTTGATTCGTTTAATCCGTTAAATTCGTGTTCTATTTAATTTGTTTTATTAGTGCCTCGATCATACCACGGAAGCCGTGGCTTCCCATAAAAACCACTACATCCCCATCGCTCGCGTTATCCACTATATATTGAACTAATTTTTCGTCGTCGTCAATGTAGCGAACGCTGCCGTGGGTGGCAGAAATAACTTCGGCCAGCTTTTCCCCATCGCACGGCGGAGAGGGATCGTCTTTGGCGATTTTGATTTGCGTCAGGCGGGGGATGATTATTTCGTCCGCGTCATTAAACGCGTTGGCGTATCCGGGAATTGATTCTTGCTTTCTGTTGCCGGTGTTGGGTTCAAAAATTGTCGTAATCCGGCCGTTGTACAGCCGGCGAACCGTCGCGAGAACGGCCCGAGCTTTAGCGGGCGAGTGGGCGATGTCGTCAAAGACGGTAATCGGTTTGTCTAACCGTTTTTCCAAACGCCGCTTGAGACCTTTCCAACTGGCTATCGCCTTAATAATTCCCGCGGGTTCTATGCCTATTTGGTGAGCCATGGCGAAACAGCCGGTGATGATTTTAGGGATGAAGTCGCCGGCGAGTGAAGATTGAAGATTGAAAGATTGAAAGATTGAAAGATTGAAAGATTGAAATTTGATTTCAAATCGAACACCCTCTTTTATCATTGAGATATTTCTATACTGATAATCATTATTTTTTCCAGCACCATATCGAATAATCTTATAATCTTTTAATCTTTTAATCTTATCAACTTCCTCTGACACTACCAAAACTCCATTTTCAGGTAAACCGTCTATTAGATTCTGAAACGCTTCATTATACAACGTCTCGGTCGGATACACATCCGCGTGGTCCCAATCAACCGAGGTTAAGAGCAGATGAGTAGGGGAGTAGTGGGCGAATTTGGGGCGGTTGTCCCAGCGGGCGCTTTTGTATTCGTCGCCTTCCAGTACGGAGTATTCCCCGACAACCCTACCCCTAACCCCTCCCCTTACGAAGGGGAAGGGAGACGACGAGTCGGAGAGATGCGCCGCGTCTATCTCGTTCAAACTGATTCCGCCGAACATATAGCTCGGGTCATAACCGTTTTCTTTCAATATCCACGTTAGCAATGAAGCTGATGTGGTTTTGCCGTAAGTGCCGGCGCAGACGATGGATTTTTTTTTGACAAAATATTTTTTAATCAATTCCGGATAGGAAACATAAGGGAGGTTATTTTTTTGGACGTAAAGCCATTCCGAATTGTTTGATCCTGCGACATTGCCGACAACAACGAGGTCGGGGTTGCCGTCTTTTGTCATCTGGTCAACATGCCAGCCCGGGTAGTATTCAACGCCGGCGTTTTTGAGATGCTCGGAAACAGGCGGGAAAAAGCCCTTGTCGCTGCCGGTTATTTTATAACCTTTTTTGTGTAACGCAATCGCGAGCGCGCTCATGGCGACGCCGCAGATGCCGATGAAGTGTATATGATGGGGTTTTTGCATAAATTAATGCCACGGCTATTGACAACTTTTTTAAATATGTTATAGTATAGTTAATCACGATGAGAGGCTACCCGAAGGGTCTTGTCCCGAGGTTATGCCTCTTTTTGTTTTCTCCCCAGTTTGTCTTTGGTGTTATTTAGAAAGGTAATGAAATTGTTGAAGTGGCGCAATAGCGATGAATATTTGTATTTATTTGGCACAATCAATCTTTCTATTTTATTTTTACTAATCAGATATTCAATCAGACAATGAAAATTCCCGTCGCCCGTAATGATTATCGCTTTGTCATAATTCGCGTATTCAATCATGGTGTGGAATTATACAGAATTATTTTAAAAGTTTTTTAACTCTTTTTTTAAGCAATCGCGAGAGCGCTCATGGCGACCCCGCAGATGCCGATAAAATGAAAGTGTTGTTTTTGCATGCGTTTAATAGATACGCGGATTTAACGGATTCAACTGATTGGAACGGATTTTGTATTTGTTTTCAAAGACCTTGCGAATGAATTGCGGTTTTACGCCGAAATTGAATAGAAAACCTATTTCAATATCAGTGGCGCGGAGATAATTCATTAGTTGCGCTTCGTGTTCTTTGCACAGCGCTTCGGCCGCTTTTAATTCCAATATAACTTTGGTTTTTACAATTATGTCCGCAAAATACTCGCCAACGAGATAATTTTCAAAATAAACTTTTATTGGAGTTTGTCGTTTGCCGTGCAAGCCCAACTGTTGCAGAACAATGATCATTGTGTTTTCGTAGACTTTTTCAAGAAATCCATAACCGAGTGAATTGTAGGTTTTATAATATGCTTTGATTATTTGTTCAGTGAGTTTTTCCTCCTTCAGTATGGTAGTGTCCATAAATTTGATCGGCGAAAATCCGTTCAATCCGTTAAATCCGCGTATCTATTAAAAGATTCTTCAACTCTTGAATGTCGGTTTTCCACCCGCTTCCATTCCACCACTCCAACCCTCTAAACTGCAGTTTATAAGTATCAGTCGGACGCTGGAAAGAGCCGAGATAAATATATTCTTTCTTTTGCTGTTTGGCGTACTCTACCGCTTTTACCATCATGCCCATGCCAGTATTGGGTGACGGGGGATGGGTGACGGGTGATGAGTAAAAGGGGAATGAGTAGTGGATTATTTCATTAGTTTCTACTACAATACAATAACCAACAATCCCATCATTCTGCGAATAAACGAACAATTTATTAAAATCTTTTCGGTTGCCTGTTAGTAATTCTTTAACCTTGTTCGCGCTAAAAGTTCCTTTTCCAAATTTATTATCATAAAAATCTTTCGCCATTTTTCCCATCTCCCACGAATAATTTTCATACGGCAAATCTTCAATCTTCAATCTTAAATCTTCAATCTTTCGTAACACTCGCCGGTTTTCGCTGGACAGTTCAAATTTAGACAAATCAATCCGCACGCTCCGCGTTTCCTGCATTACGCCTTTCCCGACGCGCGTGAAAAGATAGCCCTGATTATAGAGAGAGTTGATGTTTTGGTCGGAGAAGTCGGTGATGGTTTGTTCATTCCACTTAAAATAGTTCTGCATATCTTGGTAAATCATGGCAATCATGGTAATCTGTGTTCTATCTAACGAAAGGTTGATGGCACACAGATCACCATGATTTCCATGATCCTCCATGATTTTAGAACAACGCAATCCACACCCCCAACAACACCACCGCCGCGTGAATCACCCAAAATCGCATTACCGTCTTTTCTTCGCTCCAGCCGCGCAGTTCAAAATGATGGTGAATCGGCGCCATTTGGAAAATTCTTCGGCCCAAAAGGTAGCGGCCGGCGACTTGGATAATGACTGTCAATAATTCAATATAAAAAATAAAACCCAAAAAGGGGAGGAGGAGCATTTTATTGATGACAATCGCGTTAATGGCGAGAAGCGCGCCCAAACCCAAGGAGCCGACATCGCCCATTTGAAATCGGGCTGGGCGGATGTTGAAATAAGTGTAGGTGATGAGGGCGCCGATAGTGGTGGCGTTTAGGATGGTGATCTCCGCGTAACCGCCGAGCCAGGAGAGAAGAGTTAACGCGGAAAAAGTGGTGATGAGCGCGCCGCCGGCAAGACCGTCCATGCCATCAGCAACGTTTACCGCGTTGGCCGTGAACATCACGAATAAAATAATTAAGGGAATTATCCACCAGCCGATATTGACATAGCCGTCAAACGGAATAAAGATATTGCGCCAGTGCTCGCCGAGTTTAAAATAAATCCACCAAGCGGTAATCGTTCCGGCCGTAAATTGTAAAATTAATTTTTCATGCACATGAATGCCTTTGCCCGGATGAGAGCCCAGCCAGAGCGAAGCGCGTTTGAAAATAGACCATGGGAGAGTGAGCAGATACCACAGGCGCATTTTCCATTCTTTATGCACGCGGATCAAAGTCAGCACTTGTTTCAGCTTGCGGCTGCGGCGTTTATGCCCGTAAATATGCAGGACATCGTCGATGCCGCCGAGAAGGGCCGCGAGAAGCATAACAGCGATCGGCACCCAGGTAAAACTCCGTTCCCAGTTGAAAAAATAAGTGATCACGGCCACGGTGACGATAATCAAGAGTCCGCCCATAATCGGCACCCCGGCCTTGCTTTTCCGCGCGCCCAAGGCGAGCGAAGCGTCATATTCCGGCCGGCGGGTGATTTTGAATTTATATAAAATTTTAATCAAAACCGGCGCCCAAATAAAGGCAACAACGCAAGAAACCAGGCCAAAGGTGATGGCGGTTTTGAGGAGTTCCAGAGTTTCCGGGGAGATGTTCATAATGGGGCTATGATAACAAAAAAAACCTGAGCAGGCAAGTTTTTATCATTATGTAAGATAGATACACGAATTTAACGAATTAAACGGATTGGAACGAATTTTTTATATTTGTTTTCAAAAATTTTTCTTTTAAATTGCGGCTTGACGCCGAAATTCAACAAAAAACCCAGCTCCACTTCTGTGGCTCGTAAATAATTCATCAGTTGTATTTCATGTTCCAGACAAAGTGCCTCTCCGGCTTTTAATTCAACAATAATTTTATTTTCAATAATCAAATCCGCGAAATATAAACCCACATTACTTTCTCTAAAAAACACTTTTATTGGCACCTGTTTTCGACCGCTAATTCCATAACTTTTTAGAACAATGACCATTGCGTTTTCATAAACTTTTTCCAAAAAACCATATCCCAGCTCATTATACACTTCATAATATGCCTTGATAACCTGATTTGATAAATACTCATGTATCATATATCATAATTCGTTCAAATCCGTTTAATTCGTTAAATTCGTGTATCCATCTGACTAAACTTAATTGCGTATTAGCCTCTTAGTTAAGAGTTTTGCTGCTCGCCCCGCTCTCATGAAAGTTTCGTTTTCTTCATCTTCTTTACCATTTTCCACCCACCGCTGTTCGTCCAGCGGTTTTTTGATGTCAATGATTTCAATCACGCCCTGCCGGACACCATGATTGTATTTGCCGTCGGTTGACCAGTTTAGAGAATGAGAATAATAGATTATTTTTGGCGCGTTATTTTCATAATCAATCTGATGAATGATTAAAACATGATCGCGGTCGGCGCCGAGGCCGCTGTCTAACATAATAATCAAATCTCCGGGCTGAATATTTTTTAATTCAATTTCACGGCTGTTTTTTTTATGGGCCAAAATTTCCACGCTTACGTTTTCCACGGTACGCAATTTGGTTAATAATTTGCGTAAAGGATTTTTTATGTTTGGGAATTTGAGATGTTTTTTTAACGGTCCTTGGCCGCGCGCTTTTGATTCCGCGTCAAGAATATGATAGACGA
>Ga0265292_1001699_pt1 | contig 18149 bp, 16 predicted proteins | sample Munlanlewell296A_FD_189080 | JGI IMG/M metagenome (GOLD analysis project Ga0265292, IMG submission 189080) | Leachate microbial communities from a municipal landfill in Southern Ontario, Canada - Leachate well 296A | ecosystem: Engineered > Solid waste > Landfill > Unclassified | place: Canada... | reverse complement strand
AAAAAAAGGACTTGGCCGAGCCGGCCAAGTCCTTGGGGTTCGCATGGTGGCCCCTCCCGGAATTGAACCGGGGACACGAGGATTTTCAGTCCTCTGCTCTACCATCTGAGCTAAAGGGCCACCTGGTGCAGCGTCTCGCAAATACCCTGGCATTCGAGCGCCGCTGCATCCGCTCCAGCTTCGTTGTGCCCCTCATGCCGATCGAGGAATGTCGTATCGGCTGTCGAGGGTACCCCAGGGAGCGTATTTCGTCCGGGAGTGGGGCGCAAGTTCGCCGTACTCTCCCGGTACGCCTTCACTTGCGCGCCTTGCTGGCGCGGCGCATCGACGCTCTCGATGCGTCAGGCTATTTGCGAGACGCTACACGGCGGAACGGTGGATTATAGCGGCGGGCTCGCGCCAGTGTCAAGGGAGGCCGGATCGCCTGGAGGAGCCTCGGTCGGTGCTTCCGGCTCCACCGCCGCGGGAAGCGGGAACGGCACGTCGGTCCGCACGACGACGGTTTTGCACACCTTGTCGTGCAGCCCCTGCTTGCGGGGATCGAAGGCGGCCCACAGGTACCCGATGTAGAACGTCAGGTCGCACAGGAAATACCCCAGCCACCGAAGGAACGCCTTCCGGTAATCGAGGGGCGTCCCGTCCTCGTTCACCACCTTGATCCTCAACGCCATCTTGCCGAACGTCTGTCCGTACGTCGCGTGGAGATAGACGTAGTAGAAAACGGGGAACGTGAGGAAGAAGAGGCCGCGAAGGACGTTGGCCATGGAGAACCCCGTGCCGGTCGAGCTCCCCTCGCCCAGCCCCATGCCCGTCCACAGCCCCGCGTCCGCGCCGAGCCGGTCCGCCAGGTAGATCAGGTTGAACGCCGCGATGATGATGAGCAGGTCGATGACCCGGGCCGCGGCGCGCGACCAGAACCCGGCAAAGTGGTGATGTCCCGTCGATGATTCCATTCGCTACGCGGACTCCTTTTCGAAATGGTACATCACCATGGCGAGAACCGCGAGCGCCGCCGTCTCGACGCGAAGGATCCGGCTCCCCAGACCCGCGCGCCGGCACCCCGCCGCCAGCGCGTCCCGAACTTCGTCCGGGGAGAAGCCGCCCTCGGGGCCGACGATCAGTGCGACGGTGCGGACCCCTCCCATCCCGGAGAGGACCCGCTTCAGGGAGAACGTCCCTTCGCCTTCGTAGAAGACGATTTTTCCTTCGTGCCCCGCCGCACGGCGCAGCGCCTCGGGGTACGGGACGATCGCGGACACCTCCGGGACGCGGCCGGAGCCGCACTGCTTCGCGGCGGCCAGCGCCACCCGCTCCCATCGCGACAACCGTTTCCGGGCATCGGCCGGGTCGAGGCGGGGGATCGTGCGGGACGACCGGAACGGGATCACCCGTGAGACGCCCAGCTCCGTCGCCTTTTCGAGGATGAAGTCCATCTTGTCGGCTTTCGGGAGTCCCACGAACAGGGAGACGGCGACGTCGGGCGGCGGTTCCGGCGGGAATGCCTCGAGGATCTCGGCTCGCAGGGAGCGCGACGTGGCCTCGAGGATCCGCATCCGGTACCGGTTCCCCTCCTCGTCGAAGGCGAAGAAGGAGTCGCCCACGGAGAGGCGCAGGGAGCGGAGCATGTGCCCCGCCTCGGTCCCGGAGAGGACGGCGGTGTCGCCGGAGATGTTCTTTCGGTCGACGAAGAAGGTCGGCATCGCGTATCCCCGATCCTGCTCATGCCCCCCGACGGAAGAGGAGGGCCGACCATTGCCCGTCGGCGGATTCGGCGAGAAGGGAGGCGCCGCTTTTCACGAACTCTTCGACCACCCAGCCGCTCTTCTCCGCAAGGATGCCGGAGAGAATGAGGTGTCCGCCCGGGGCCGTCCGCCGCAGGAGTTCGGGGGCCATGTCGATCAGGATCTCCGCGATCAGGTTTCCAAGGACCAGGTCGAAGGCGCCGGGGATCGCGGACAGGGGAGTGGTCTCCGCGCGGAACACGTCCGCCACACCGTTCTCCGCGGCGTTCTTCGCGGCGACGTCCACCGCCACCGGGTCGGTGTCGACCGCGAGGACACGCTTCGCGCCGAGGCGCGCCGCGGCGATCCCGAGGATCCCCGTTCCCGTCCCCACGTCGAGGGCGTCACGGGGGGCCGGGGAGAGGTCGAACACGTCCTCGATCATCCGCAGGCACATCCGCGTGGTCTCGTGGGTGCCGGTTCCGAAGGCCTGGCCGGGGTCGACCGTCAGCACGACCTCGCCCTCTCCCGCCTCGACCGTCTCCCATGAAGGCTTGATCACGATCCTCCGGCCGATCTTCCGGGCGTGGAAATGCTCCTTCCACTTTTCCGCCCAACCCGCGTCGGTGATCTCGGTGGCGTCGCTGAACGCCTCCGGACCGGTCCCGAACGACTCCGAAAGGACCGGGAGGAGATCGAGGAACGCCTGTTTGAGGGCGTGGAGGTCGGTGTCCCAGGGGAAATACGCGGTCAGGCGGGTCACCTTCGGCGGAGGGGGGATCGGGTCCGCCGGGTCCCCTTCCGCGCCGAGCAGCTGCTCGTCGTAGGCCGTCCCGAGGGAACCGTGGGCGACGAAGAACTGGGTGACGGCGTCGACCGCCTCGCGGCGGGTCTGGACGGAGAACGATTTCCAGCGGGTCATGGGGGTACGAGCACGATAGAAGAAGGTAGAGGGAAACGCAAGCCCCTTCGGGGGCGCACATCAGGCTGCGCGGCGGTACCCCACCCCGGCGCGGTAGGAGACGCGCTTCCGGTCGACCATCAGGATGTAGCGGTCGACCCTCTTTCCCGCGAACGACCGGGGGAGCCAGCATACCGGGAACCGGTGCCGGAGATGGAGGCCGCTCCGAAGCCCGATGTTTCCGCTTTCGTCGCGTGACGCCTCGAATTCCCCGGTCTCGCTCAAGCGGTATTCCACGGTGTACGACCGGCACTCCGGGATGTGGACAGGCAGGAGGTTCAGGCTGACGGAACTTTTCACGTGGTATCCCGCCTTCAGGGCGAGATGCCCACCCTCCACCGTGATTTCCTGACGCACGGCTTTCGCTGGGTAGAACAGCTCTCGAATGTGGGAGATCATCTTGATGAAAATTGTAGCAAAAATCGTTCCGGAGATCCCCGGGAAAAATTACCTCGCGGATCGGTAAGTTACGGAACGTGCCCTGAATTCGCGCCCTGGTTTACGGGAAGGATCGGCAAAACGTTTCCTCCTTTGGGAACCCGGGGATCCCTCCCCCTTCCCGGTCCCTCGCCCTCCGGATGTGGTATCATCCGCGTCTGTTCCGCAGGAAAGCGCGAGCGCCCATGGATCCCGCGAGAAGAAAAATCCTGACGATCGCCGACCGGCTGGCCCCCCGGGCCGCCCGGATGTTGCGCGAGATCACATCGTACGCCGAACTCCCCCTGAAAGAGACCCGCACCTCGGAAACCCTCTCGGCGTTCCTCTCGGAGCGGGGATTTCGCGTGAAACGCGGCGTGGCCGGGATGGAGACGGCCTTCCGGGCGGAGTTCGCCTTCGGGAAAGGGCGGCCCGCCGTCGCGTTCCTGTGCGAGATGGACGCGCTGCCCGGGCTGGGGCACGCGTGCGGGCACAACATCGTGGGGGTGGCGTCGGCGTGCGCCGCCGCGGCGCTGGCGGAGTTCGGGAAGGGCGTCTTCCGCGCGGGGAAGGTGATCGCCCTCGGAACGCCCGCCGAGGAGACGGGGTACGGCAAGGCCCGGATGGTCGAGAAGGGGGTCTTCCGGGGAATCGACGCGGCGATGATGGTCCACCCGTCCTCCCGCCGCCACGTGGCGAAGGGGTGTCTCGCGCTGGCCAAGCTGCACTTCACGTACCACGGCCGGGCGGCGCATGCGGCGGCGTACCCGGAGCACGGGATCAACGCGCTCGACGGCGTCCTTCTCCTCTTCAACGGCGTCTCCGCGCTGCGCCAGCAGCTTCCGGACACCGTCCGCGTTCACGGCATCGTCACCGAAGGGGGGCGCGCTCCCAATATCATCCCCGAGCGGGCGAAGGCGTACTTCTACGTGCGGGGCGAGACGCTCGCGGAGATGCGCGACGCGGTCGCGCGCGTGAAGGCGTGCGCCGCCGGCGCGGCGACGGCCTCCCGTTGCCGGCTCGAAGTGGAGGAGGGGGCGTATCCCCTTTCGCCGATGAAGGTGAATCCCGTCCTGGCCGACGCCTACCGGCGCACGTTGACGCTGCTCGGGTTTCCGGAGAGCGGCGCGCCGACGAACCGGAACCGCGGCTCCTCCGACATCGGAAACGTCTCCCAGGTCGTCCCCACGCTGCAGCCGAACGTCCCCATCACCTCGGGCGCCCGCGTCGAAATCCACACCCGCGCCTTCGAGGAGGCGACGACGAAACCGTCCGGCATCGAAGGGATGATGGAGGGGATCCGCGCCCTCGCGCTCACGGGATACGACCTGTTCTCCGACCCGTCCCTCGTGAAAGCCGCCTGGCGCCAGTTCGACACCCCGGAACCGCCAACCCCAAAATCGCCAACCCCAAAGTCGCCAACCCCAAAATCGCCAACAACCCCAGAACCGGGACGTTCCTAGAACTCCCCCGGAACTGGGACAGAGATTGAAGTCATGAGTGTCCCGCTTTTGTGGGAGTTCTAGGAACGTCCCGGTTCTGGGGTTTCGGTTCTGGGGTTTCGGTTCTGGGGTCAGGCGAGAATTACGATCGTAACGCCGTCGCCGCCCTGTTCGCGGGGGGCGGGGAGGGACCGCTTCGCGTAGGGGGACGCCGCGAGGTGGCGCCGGACCGCCGTCTTCAACGCGCCGGTGCCGTGCCCGTGGATCAGGAAAACGTGGGGCGCCTGGGCCAGCGCCTGCCGGTCGAGGAAGGCGTCGACCTCGGGGAGCGCGTCGTCCACGTACATCCCGCGCAGATCGAGGGTGTTCTCCGGCGTCTGCGGGTGCACCGCCCCCGGCGACGCCTCCACCGGCCCCGGCCGCGACCCGCCGTCCGCCCGGCGCTCCCGCGTCCCTCCCGGCGGCGGAAAGGCGCGGACCTGGTCGCGCGGGACACGGACTTTCATCCCGCCCGCGGCCACCTCCACCTCGCGGTCCCCGGCCGCCGCCGGCGCGGCCACTTCGGCCTCCTTCGACAGCGACACGACGAACACCTTCCTGCCGGGAAAGAGGGCCTCCCCGGGGGCAAGGGGAGCGGACCGGCTCATCAGCGTCCGAACGGCGGGGTCCTCTTCCGCCGCGTGCGCCTTCTCCTTCCACGCGCGGATCACCGAGGAGGCCTTCCGCACCGTGTCGATCTTCCGGTCCCTGCGCATCTCCTCCGTGACCCGGGCGAGTTCCCCTTCCGCCTTCCGGATCTCCTCCCGCATCTTCAGGCGCGCTGCGGAGACCACCCGCGACTCCTCGGCCTTCATCTTCGCCAGCGAAGCGTCGAGCCGCCGCGCCGCTTCCTCCGCCTCCCTGCGCCGCCCCGCAAGCTCCGTCGCCTCGGCACGCACCCGTTCGCGCTCCCGCTCCAGGCGGTCGATCACCTCCGGCAGGTTCGGGCCGGGTCCGGAGAGGTACCCCTTCGCCCGCTCGAGAACCTCGTCCGGAAAGCCGAGGGACCGCGCGATCTCGATCCCCATCGAACGGCCGGGGACCCCCAGCGACAGCCGGTACGTCGGCCGAAGGTGTTCCCCGTCGAACGCCATCGAGCCGTTCTCGAACCGGGAATCCATGAAGGCGATCCCCTTCAGTTCCTCGAAGTGCGTCGTCGCCACCACGCGCACCTCACGGTCCGCCAACGTTTCGAGGAAGGCGCGGGCGATCGCCGCCCCCTCCCGCGGATCCGTCCCCGAGACGACCTCGTCGAGCAGCACCAGCGAACCGCGGTCCGCGCCCGAGAGGATCTCGTTCAGCCGCCGGATGTGGGCGGAGTAGGTGGACAGGTCCTCCTCCACGCTCTGCTCGTCCCCCACCGCGACGAACAGGTTGTGGAAAATCGACACGGTCGAATCCGGTGAGGCGGGGATCGAAAGCCCCGCCATCGCCATCAGCGTGAGCAGCCCAAGCGTTTTCAGCGCCACGGTCTTCCCCCCCGCGTTGGGGCCGGTGAGGATCAGGCATAGGTACGGGCGGCCCAGGCGGAGATCGTTCGGGATCACCGGGCGTCCGCTCAGAACCAGCAGCGGATGGAGGGCGGACCGCAGGTTCGTCTCCCCGGCGGCGGTCACCGTGGGCTCGGCGGCGGAGAGCTCGTCCGCCAGCAGGGAGCGCGCCTGGATCGCGTCGATCCGGGCGAGGAGGGAGAGGGCAAGGAGCAGCTCCTCCTCCTTTCGCGCGACCCGGCCGGAAAGCCCGGCGAGGATCCGCGCCACCTCCCGCTCCACCTCGAGCTCGGCCATCTTCACCTCGTTGTTGAGGTAGACGAGTTCCTCCGGCTCGAAGAAGACCGTCTGGCCGCTCTGGGAAGAGTCGTGGACGATCCCCTGGAAGAGCCCCTTCGCGCTCGTCTTGAAAGGGATCACGACGCGGCCCGACCGGACGGTGGCGTACGTCTCCTGGACGTGGCGGGCGTAGCGCGGGGAGGAGAGGATCCCCTCCGCCGTCTCCTGCAAGCGGGAGCGTATCTTCAGGAGCTGCCGCCGCAAGGGTCCCAGTTCCTCCGACGCCCGGTCCAGCACGTTCCCGTTGGTGTCGATCGCCTGCTCGACCGCCTCGGCGAGGTCGCGCAGCGGCGGGATCCCGTTCGCGTGGTGGGCCAGCCGCGGGTACTTTCCGCGCCGGTCCTCGAAGAACCGGCGGACCCGCTCCCCGACGCGCGCCGTCTTCCCGATCCGAAGCAGTTCCGTCGGGGAGAGGGAGGCGCCCTTGGCCGCCTTCCCCACCTCCTCGCGGATCTCCTTCACCTCGTCCAGCGGAAGTGCGCCGTCTTGCAAAAGCATCCGCCGGCCGTCGCGGTTCTCCTCGAGCGACGCGCGGATGGCGTCGAGGTCGGTACCGGGGGAGAGCGCCGCGCACAGGTCGCGCCCCGGCTCCGAGGAGGCGTGAGCGGACAGCCGGGCCGTGATCTTCCACCATTCCAAGGCCGACAAAGCGGCTTCCCAAGGCGATGCGTACAACGTCCCATTCCTCCGATCCGTCTTGTTTCGGCATCCCGCCCGGCGTGTTCGGGATCGGTTCTACCCCATCGATTCCGGCAGATCGAGCAGGAAACGCCATGCCGGGACCACTTCGATGGTCCCGCGGCCGGTATCGATCCGGGCGTCCTCGTTTCTGGTCACGATGGTGCCGGACTTGAGGTTCAATTCGGCGATCGCCTCGGTCAATGCCGCCATTTCCCGTTTTTTCGTCTGCGGTTCGGCCAGGGATTCGCAAACCTGGACCAGCATCCGGGCGCGGTTCCGCATCGGGACGACGAAGTCGACCTCCCGGCCTCCTTTCGTCTTGTAATAGTAAATCTCGGGGTGAAGACGCCGGAGCGCCATAAACACGAGGTTCTCGAGGAGATGTCCGGAGTTGACCAGAATCCCCGACGAGACCGACGTGACCAGGGCGTGGTCGACGCAGTAGATCTTCTTCGGGTTGGTGTTGCTGCGCGCCAGGGACGCGTCGAATATCCGCGCCGTGAACAGGAAAAAGGCGTCCTCGAACCACTCCAGAAAATCCGACACCGCCGACTTGGGAGCCTTGTGACCCAACGATTTCAGGTATCCCGTGAGGTTGTTGACGGAGTACAGCGAGGCGGTGTTGTCCACCAGCCAATGCGCAAGATCGGTCACCGCCTTCGGGTGGGAAACATCGTGGCGCTCGACCAGGTCCCGGGACAGGATGGCGTGGAAATATTCCTGATGAATCCTGATCCGCAGCTGTCGGCCAAGTCCGGCGACCTCCGGGAAGCCGCCGGTCTCCCGGTATTCCTCGAAGGCCTTCCGTACGAGGAGCCGCTTCTTCGTCGACATGGCGCCCGTGGATTCGATTCCCTTATAGGTCAGGAACTCCCGGAACGAGAACGGGAACAACTCCCATGACAACGCCCGCCCGCGCATCTGCGTGGCGATCTCCTTTGAAAGCATCCGTGCCGATGAGCCCGTCAGGTAGACCTCGCACCGCTCGGTCCGCATCAAGCGGTCGACGAAAGACTCCCAACCCGGAACCGCCTGCATCTCGTCGAAAAAGCAGTAGACCGTTTCGGTGTTTTTCTTCTCGGGGTAAAGAGAATAATAGGCCTCGGTGATCAGCCCGAGGCTGTCTTGCCGCAGATTGTGGAGGCGGTCGTCGAAGAAGTTCAGGTACAGGATGTTCTCACGCGGGACCCCCCGGTTCATAAGCCGCTCCATGACCTGGAACAGGTACGTGGATTTCCCGCACCGGCGCACCCCGATGCAGACGGCCGCCTTGCCGGGGACCGGCTCTATCCGCACATGCCGGGGCACCCCGGTATTCATCCGGGATTCCTGGAAGTCCAGGAGGATCGATTTGATCGCCTCTATCATTTTTGCGCACCCGGTAATAATTATTTCCGGATAATGCCTGATCCGGTAATAATTATTACCGGTTTAGGTTTCACATGTCAAGGAAAATTCCCGGGAGTTCTTGGGATCATCGGATCGTGGTAGCATGGTTCCCGATTCCCCGGCACGGAGGCGCACGACCCCCCCCTTGGAAGGCGCTCATCTCATCCTGTTCTGGCTCGCGCTGGTCGCGTACGGTGCGGAGGCGGGATTTCGCCTCGCCGGCGTCGCGCCCGCGTCCGTGTGGAAGAGCCCGGTGTTCGCCGGCGTCCTCCTTCACGCCGCGTTCCTCGGGATGCGGTGGGGCCTCTCGGGGCACGCCCCGATGGCGGGGCTGTTCGAGTCGCTCACCGTCTTCTCCTTCTGTTGCGCGGTCGCGGGGCTGATCCTTTGCCGCGCCGGGGAAACGGATGCGGCCTGGAGGCCGTTGTCGGTCCTCGTCCTGTTGCCGCAGGCCGGGGCGGCGCTGATCGACAAGCGGATGACTCCCCTTTATCCGGCGCTCGATACGCCGTGGTTCGCCTCCCATGTCGGCCTTTCCTTCCTCGGGTACGGTTTCTTCGCCGCGGGGCTCGCGCTGGGGATCGTCTACCTGCGGGGCGGGGAAGATGCGGTCTACCGGGCGGCGGGACGATCCGCGCTTTACGGGTTCTCCGCCTTCTCGGCGGGGATGGTGTGCGGCGGGATCTGGGCATATTACGCCTGGGGGTCGTACTGGATCTGGACGCCGAAGGAGATCTGGTCGGTGATCGTCTGGATCTACTTCGCGACACTGACGCATCTCAAGTTCATCCCTGCGCAGGAGGGGTGGCCCGGATGGACGAAGCGGCTCGAGATGGGCGCCACCGCGGCGGGGTACGGCGTCGTCCTCCTCACCTTCCTCGGCGTCAGCCTGCTGCTGCGCAGTTCCCACTCCTTCTGATGACCACCCCCGACACAGGCCACAGAGGGATCTTCGCAGCGGAGTGTACGGCAGAAAAAAGTCCCTGTGAGGTGCAGGCGCTTTCAGGGGACATACCTGGTGTAAACCTGGGATGCAGGGAAGGTGTGTCCCCTGCCCACAACCCACAATGAAGGTGCTCTGGCAGTTCCTCACCTCCCTCAAGACGTGCGCGTGGCTGGGGCTGGTCTTCTGCGTCGCGGGGGCCGTCGGTTCCGTGGTGATGGGCCGGTACCCGGAGCTGTTCGCCGACATGGACGCGCAGGTCTTCGCGGGGTGGTTCGCCCGCAAGGGGTTCGCCGATCCTGCGCCGACGCTTTGGTTATACGGCCTGTTGCTCGCCACAGCCCTGTTCGCGGTGAACGCAGCGTGCTGCACGTTCGAGCGACTGGTGCAGATCTTCCGGGGGACGGTCACGATGCGCCGCCTCCTGCCGCACGTGATGCACCTCGCCTTCCTCGGCGTGGTCCTGTCCCACCTCGTCAGCGCGGTGTACGGGGACCGGATCCCCGGCGTAGCGATCCCGCAAGGTGGTTTCGCCATGGTGGGCGGCACGGGGTGGGCGATGCGGCTGGACCGGTTCGACGCGGTGATGGCGCCCGAGGGGTACCCGAAAGATTTCTCCGCCACGGTGACGCTGTTCCGCGACACGACCCCGGTGGCGCGCGGCGTCGTGCGGACGAACGAGCCGCTCTTCCACGAGGGGTACGGGATCTACATCAAGAACTTCGGGACCACGCCGTGGGGCGCCCCCTACGCCGTCTTCGACGCGAACCGCGACCCCGGGGCGACGGCGATCCTCGCCGCCTCGCTGCTGTTCACCGCCGCGAACCTCCTTTACCTCTTCGCTGCCCGGAGGAACGATGCGTAAGCCCTTCCCGCTCCGAACAGGGGACGTGATCGCCGTCTGCGCCCCCGCGGGGCCCGTCGACGCGGGACGCCTCGACCGGGGGATTGCCCGCCTGTCCGCGGCGGGGTTCGTTCCCGAGATCGCCGACGGTGTGCTCGCGGCGGAGGGGTACCTTGCCGGGGGCGACGCGCACCGGGCGCGCCAGGTCGAATGGGCGCTGACCCTCCCCGAGGCCCGCGCGGTGATGGCGGCGCGCGGCGGCTACGGCACGACGCGCATCCTCCCCCTCATCGACTGGAAGAAGGCGGTCCGTCGGCGGAAGCTGATCGTCGGGTTCAGCGACTTGACCGCGGTCCTCTCGTACCTCTCCACGCGCCTCGGCTTTCCGTGTCTCCACGGGCCGATGGCGGCGGCCGATCTCGCCTTGCGGTTCGACCCCGAGGCGCTCGACGCCTTCGCCCGCCTCGCGGCGGGGGAGGTCTCCCCGCGGGAGCCGTGGGGGGAGCCGACGGAGCGGATCCGCGGCGGCGCGGCGGAGGGGTTGCTGGCCGGCGGGTGCCTCTCCGTCCTCACGGCGCTCCTCGGGACGCCGTACGAGCCCGATTTCCGGGGGGCGTTGCTCTTTCTCGAAGACGTGGGGGAGCCCGCCTACCGGCTTGACCGGATGCTGACGCAGTGGGTCCAGTCCGGCCGGCTCTCGAAGATCGCCGGGATCCTGGTGGGAACGATGGCGCCGGCGCGCGGCGAGTCGGAGGAGGGGATCCGGCGCGTCTTCCACGATGCCGGGAAGCGGCTCTCCGTCCCCGTCCGGTACGGTTTTCCCGCCGGCCACGCGGGGAAAAACATCGCCCTGCCGTTCGGGGTGCGGGCGCGGATCGACGCGAAGGGCCGCCTCTTCCTGCTGGACTCCCCGGTGGAGGCGGGGTGACGCCGGCCGCCGCGGGAGAGGATCCGCGCTTCCGGGAGGCCGCGGACCTCCTCGACGCGGGGGTCCGGGAGGGGGCGTACGCCGCCGCGGTTCTGCTGGTCGGCCGGGGCGACGAGGTTCTCTTCGAGCGGTCCGCCGGGTACGCCCGGGCGGCGTCGCTGTTCGACATCGCATCGCTGACCAAGCCGCTCACGGCCGCCCTCTTCTTCGTCCTGTCGCAGGAGGGACACCTTTCCCCCGACGGCATCGCCGCGGAGGTCCTCCCGTTCACGTCGCCCGACCCGAGGGCCCGGGAGATCCGGTTTGCCCACCTTCTCTCGCACACGTCCGGACTTCCCGCCTGGCTTCCCCTGTACGAGAAGGTGGCGGCCGCGGAAAAGGCGGAAGGAAGGCCGCTGTCCGGCACGGCCGAGGGGCACGACCGCATTCTCGCCGAGGTCCTCTCCCTCCCGCTGTCGCGCGACCCCGGGGCCGGCCGGGAATACAGCGACCTCGGTTACATGCTGCTGGGACGGGCGATCGAGGTGGCAGGGTTCCGGTCGCTCGACCGGCTGCTCGCGGAGAAGGTCACGGGGCCCCTCGGGATGCGGGACACCCGGTACCTTCCTCTTGCCGTGATCAGCGAGTGCGAGACGGGGCAGGTGATCCCGACCGGGTGGTCGGAGGTTCGGCGGCGCGAGAAGGCGGGCGAGGTGGACGACGAGAACGCGGCGGCGATGGGGGGCGTTGCGGGGCACGCTGGGCTCTTCTCCACCGCCGGGGACCTGTTCCTGTTCGCCCGGGAGATCGTGCGGGCCCGCAAGGGAGAGGGGCGCGTGTTGAGTCGTCCATCCGCCGTGAGGATGACCACGCGAGTCGCGCAACCGCCGGGGTGCCCGGGAACCCTCGGATTCGACACCCCCACGCCGGTGCGCGGAGGCGCCTCTCCTCCGGAAGGGGCTCCGCCGCCGTCGGTCTCCCAGGCGGGGAGCCTCGCCCCCGCCGACGCCGTGGGGCACCTCGGCTACACCGGCTGCTCGATGTGGATCGATCCGGTCCGGGAGATCCCGGTGATCCTGCTGACCAACCGCGTGGTGTTCGGGAGCGGCAACCGGAAGCTGTCGGCGCTTCGCCCCCGGATCCACGACGCCGTCTGGAAGGAGATCGCCGGTTGAAGAACGTTCACCTGGTCGCGGCGTGCGGCGTGGGGATGGCCTCCCTCGCGGGGATGCTGAAGGAGAAGGGGTGCCGGGTCACCGGATCCGACGCGAACGTCTACCCGCCGATGAGCACGCAGCTCGAGAGCCTCGGCATCCAGCTCACCTCGCCGTACGCGGCCGGGAACATCCCGCCGGACGCGGATATGGTGGTCGTGGGGAACGCGGTGTCGCGGGGGAACCCGGAGGCGCAGGAGGCGGTCCGGCGCGGCGTGCCGACGCTGTCGATGCCCCAGGCGGTCGCGCGCTACTTCATCGAGGAGCGGGAATCGATCGTCGTGGCGGGGACGCACGGGAAGACGACGACCACGTCGCTCGCCGCCTGGTCCCTCTTCGCCCTCGGGGCCGACCCGTCGTTCCTCGTCGGCGGGGTCCCGAAGAACTTCCCCGTGAGCTACCGGCTCGGGCAGGGGCGGCACTTCGTGATCGAGGGGGACGAGTACGACACCGCGTATTTCGACAAGGGGCCGAAGTTCCTCCACTACCGGCCCCGGATCGTCCTGCTCACGAGCGTCGAGTTCGACCACGCCGACATCTACCGGGACCTCGACCACGTGCGGGAGTCGTTCCGCAAACTCGCGGCGATCCTTCCCCCCGACGGCCTGCTCGTGGCGTGCGCCGATTACCCGGACGTCGTGGCGGTGGCGCGGGAGGCGCGCTGCCCGGTGATCTTCTACGCGACCCGGGACGGCGCGCTTCCGGCGGGATCCGGCTTCGTTTCGTGGGCGGTGCGGGGAACGGGGGAGTCCGGCGGGATGACCGGTTTCCGGATGGAGGGGGCGGGGCAGGCTCTTGATTTCCGCTTCCCCCTTCCGGGGCTCCACAACGCGGCCAACGCGGCGGGCGTCGCGATCGTCCTGATGCGCCTCGGGTTCCCCCCGGGGGAGATCGCCCGGACGTTCGAGCGGTTCGCCGGGATCCGGCGGCGGCAGGAGGTGGTCGGCGAGTTTCGCGGGATCCTCGTGGTCGACGACTTCGCGCACCACCCCACGGCGGTCCGGGAGACGATCCGGGCGGTCCGCGGTCGGTACCCGGGTCGACGGATCGTGGCGGTCTTCGAGCCCCGGTCGAACACCAGCCGGCGGAAGGTGTTCCAGCGGGAGTTCACCGCGGCCTTTTTAGAGGCGGACGAGGTGATCCTCGCGGGGGTGTTCGGGGCGGAAACGATACCGCCGGAAGAACGGCTCTCCCCGGAGGAGGTGGCGGCGGAGCTGCGCGCGTCCGGTCGTCCCGCCGCGCTTCTCCCCGAGGTGGACGGGATCGTCTCCCGCCTTGCGGCAAGCTGTCGTGAGGGAGACATCGTTTTGATCATGTCGAACGGCGGCTTCGGCGGCATCCAGGAAAAATTGAGAACCGCCTTGTCCCCTTCACCCGATCCTTCCGCCATATAGCGTTTCTCCTCTTGCCGTGAACGGCCCCACATGTAGTATTATTATAAATATGATCATACCGAAGGGGGTGCCGCCATGCCGATGGGGCGCGTGACCGTAACGCTTCCGGCCGAAATACTCTCCGACATCGACAACGCGGAAAAGAACCGGAGCGCCTTTATCCTCGATGCCGTGCGACGGGAACTGTCGCGGCGCAGGCGGATGAATCTCAGGAAATCGCTCCGGAACCCGCACGTGGAAAGCCGCGGCAACGCGGAGGCCGGGTTCGACGCGTGGGCGGGATCGCTTCCCGAAGAAGATGTATCCGACCTTGTCGATCCGGCGACCCTTGCGCCGGTGCGATGGATCGAGGGGAAGGGGTGGACGGGAGGCAGGAAATGAGAAAGGTCCCCCGCGGGACGGTGGTCACTCTGTCCCTCGACCCCACGGTCGGCAGCGGGCAACGCGGGATTCGTCCCTGCGTCATCGTGAGCGATCCGGACGTGGCCGGAGAGCAGCGGTACCCCCTCGTTGCCGTGGTCCCATTGACGCGCACCCCGGGGGAAGGCGCGTTGTATCCGGGGCTCGAACCCGGAGAGAGCGGTATCCGGTCCGTTTCGTTCGCCCTGGTCGATCAGGTGCGGTCCGTCGACAAGCGGCGCATCCGGGGGATCGGGCGATCGGTCGCCCTGGCGGAAATGGAGGCGATCGACGCGGGACTTTGCCTGTTCCTCGGCCTGGAGGCAGGGAACGGAGACACGATGTGATGTCGCGGATTCCGTATTTCGGGGTTCGGTATTTCGTTTGACGCGGGCGGCCCCCTCTGTTAGATTTTCAGAAATGCGCATCCTTCCGGGTCGACACTTGGCGCGCGCCGTCCTCGGCGCCGTCCTTCTCCTTTCCTGTGTTCCGGCGTCCCCCGTCCCGGCGTCCGCCGCCGGCTACTCCCGCCGCATCGCCATCGCCCCGTTCGCGTCCATGACGAAGGAGGAGATCGGGGCGACGGTTTCCGTCCTGCCGCGCCTGCTGGCCTCCCGCCTGATGGCGCTGGCCGGGGCCGACGTGGTGCTTCTACCGGCGGGCGGCAAGGCCCCGGAAGAGGCGGCGAAAGAGGCGAAGGTCCCGCTGCTGCTCCAGGGGACCGTGTCCAAGCTCGGGAAGGGGTACAGCGTCGACACGACGGTGACCGACCTCGAGACCGGCAAGACGGCGGGGGCGTTCTTCGCCGTCGCGGCGACCGAGGACGACATCATCGCGCAGCTGGGCGTTCTCTCGGGCGAGATCGCCGAGAAACTGTTCGGCGTGCAGGGGGCGATCCGGGCCACGGCCCCTCCGGCCCCTGTTGCGGCCTTGCCTGCTCCCTCCATGGTCCCGGCGCCGTCCGGGATCCCGTCGATCGGCGGCGCGCCCGTTGCCGCGACCCAAGTGCCTGCATCCGTTCCCCCCCCGGCCGCTCCGGCCCCCTCTACGCCCGCCGAGGGGTGGGCCCCGTCCTCTCTGAAGAAGGTCGGCCAGTCCGACAAGATCGCGGACGAACTGTACGGCGTGACGGCGTTGGGCGGCGGCCCGGAGGGAGAAGGAGAGGTGGTCGCATGGGGGAGCAACATTCTCTACTTCTACCGGGTGAAGGGGGCGGAGGTGCTCCCGCTCTCCCGGATCACGAAGGAGAGGATGCTCCATTTCCTCAACGTGGATGCCGCCGACATCGACGGGGACGGGGTGAAGGAACTGCTGGCCACCTGCCTGGTCGGCGAGCAGATCCGGTCCTTCGTCTACAGGAAAGGGAAGGACGCGTACTCGGAGGCGGCATGGGACATCCCGTACTTCTTCGCCGTGGTCATTGACGCTCAGGGGAAGCGGGTGGTCGTGGGCCAGAACCGCGGAATCGACCTCCCGTTCCGCGGGAAACTGTACCGGATGACCTGGGACGGGAAGACGCTGAAGGAGGGGGAGGCCTTCCCGGCGGACACGAACATCAAGCCGCTGAACCAGGGGATCCTCGGGCTTTCCGCCGCGAAGTTCGGCGGGGAGTGGCAGTGGGTCTACACGGACGAGGAGAGCCACCTGCGGGTGGTGGACCCGGCCGGGAAAACCGTCTTCCGGTCGAAGGAAAAGTACGGGGCCGGCATCGACCTGTTCGAGTGGGGTCCGTACGACCGGCTGGAGGGGAAGAGACCGCAGTTCTTCCTGAGGAAGGCGGCACGAGTGTCCGAGGGAGCGGGGGAGAAGCCGATCCTCCTGATCTCCGAGGTCGACAAGGGGATTCTCAACCTCGCCCGTTCCTGGGACAAGACCCGCCTGGTCCTTCTCCAATGGGAGGACGGGGGATTCACCGAGAAGGCGGGGACGAAGATGGAAGGCCGCTACTCCTCGGGAGCTGATTTCCTCTCCCTTCCCCTGCGGAGGGGCGGGGGGATCATCGCCTCCGTCATCGAGCAGGAGGGCTCCGCGTACAAGGACAAGATCAGCCGGCTGGTCCTGTACCGGGCGGAGTGACGGATAAAACGCGGGGCGCCCCCAGCGAAATTTCTTGACAAGCCGGAAGGTACACGGTAAATGGTTATCGAGACGGAAAAAAAACGCAGTTTCCAAAGCGGCGCCTCCGTGGGGTTGCGCCGCGGTCGACATACATCGTGGAACCAGATCGCAAAACGGGAGGAGGTGGTGGCGGGCAATTGACGGACAATGACGTTGATCGGTTCGCTGCTTTCTTGGAGGGGAAGACAGGCAGTTTAAAATTTTTCGAGGAGGGAAACATGCGGAAAGGCTTTCTGATGGTGCTGGCGGTTGTGCTGGTCGCGGCGATGGCCGCGCCGGCGATGGCGGATCTCTCGACGTCCGGGTTCGTCCGGATCAAGGGGCACACGGAGCAGAACTACAGGACGGGGAGCGTGACGGGCGCCCAGGGTGGTTTGTTCATCCTGCCGGGGGCGGACGTCTCCACGGCATCCTACGTCGAGCAGCGGCAGCGGTTCATCTTCGACTGGAAGGGCGAGAACGTGGGCGCCCGCGGATTCTTCGAGCTCGACTTCGCAAACTGGGGTGACAGCGCGTACACGGCGGCCCGGAACCAGGGCGCGGCCCTCGAGGCCGACAGCATCAACCTCGAGACGAAGAACTTCTACCTCTGGTTCAACGTCCCCAACACCTCCGTGAAGGTGACGGCGGGCCTCCAGAACGTGACCGACTCCTTCGGCGGCATGATCGTCGGCTACGCCGACATGGCGGGGATCTTCGTGACCGGAAAGATGGAGCCCGTGTCGTACAAGCTGGGCTGGGCGAAGTTCCAGGAAGGGTCCTCCTTGAGAGACGACGACGTCGACTTCTACGTCGCCGAGGCGAAGTTCGCTCCGACGAAGGACGCCAAGGTCGGACTGAACCTCTACGTCCTCCGGGACGCCAGCGGGAGCACGGTGCCGGCGAGTGCGTTCATCAACACGAACCTGAACACCCTCGGGCGCGGCCATGCCGACTACGGATTCGGGGCGACCGCGTTCACGTACAAGCCCGCCACGATCTACTGGCTCGGGGTCGACGGCGCCTTCCAGGCCGGACCGGCGGCGTTGAGTGGGTACGCGTTCTACAACTTCGGGAAAGCGGAAGCGATCGGCGGCACCTTCGCGGGCGACAACGTTGTCGCCGGAGACGAGCTCAAGGTGAAGGCATTCGCAGTCGACCTGCGCGCCGACCTGACCGCCGGCCCCGGCAAGGCCTTCATCGAGGCCGCCTATGTCTCCGGTTCGAGCGCGACCGACACCGATTTCAAGGCCCCGATCGTGGGGAACAACTACGCGCTGGCCGGCTCGTTCGCACTTACTTCCATGGACATGCAGATCCTCCTTAACCAGATCGACGACATCAACGGCTCCGCCGCCCTGGCGTACGACGTGCAGAACAAGGGGCGGGGCATCATCGCGGTGGCGGCCGGCTACCGGATGAAGTTCAACGACATGCTGTCCGGAAAGGTCGGCGTCGGCTACCTGGCGGACGCCAAGAACGCCATCGGGACAAATTCCGCCGGTGTTTCGATCAAGAAGCACAAGGCGACCGAGGTCAACGCGAACGTGAATTACGCCTTGGTGAAGGGGCTGGATCTCGGCCTCTACGGCGCTTACGCCTTCCTGACCGACTGGGAAGATTACGGCGCTCAGACCGTCACCACGGCCAACATGACCAAGGATGCGGACAACATCTACAAGGCGTATTTCCGTATGAACTACGCGTTCTAAGGTTCTGACGGAACGGTAACGGTACCAAAGGGCCCCCGGGGGAAACCCCGGGGGCTTTTCCTGTATGCCGAGCATGTTCGACAGCTTGGGGGTGCGAGTCCCCTACCCAACCTGATGGAGGTGAAGGGTTAGCGAAGCGCAAGGGCGTCACCGCGAGGTG
>Ga0265292_1001698_pt1 | contig 18170 bp, 19 predicted proteins | sample Munlanlewell296A_FD_189080 | JGI IMG/M metagenome (GOLD analysis project Ga0265292, IMG submission 189080) | Leachate microbial communities from a municipal landfill in Southern Ontario, Canada - Leachate well 296A | ecosystem: Engineered > Solid waste > Landfill > Unclassified | place: Canada... | reverse complement strand
CTCATATGGTAGTCCGACGCCACTTTTGACGATTGCCCAAAATGGAAATACTGATATTAGCGGTGGGTTTACGGCAAATTCAATTGGAAAATATCAGGTAAATACTTCTGCGAGGATTGTTAACGCCGGCGCCGGGTGGGGAACTTCGTTATCCTGCTCATCCGGCTACAAACTTGTCAGTTGTGGAGGTGCTGTAACGGTCGGCATATTGAAGGGGTTGGATTTTACTTACGCACCAATCAATGACACAACTTGTGCTTTTGACGCTTTCAATACAACTATCGCAGCAAAAACAGTGACGATGTATGCCCGATGTTTCGATCCTGCCAACTTGTAATTTACTCTGAAACCTGTCGTTTGCAGAAGTCTTTTAGTGCTTGATCTTCAATATTGTTGCATGCATTAACATCATTAGATTTCTGGGCCAGGCTGATGGATATGTTTACTATGCAGTCATTTCTGAAATTCTCATCCTCAATTTTAGCGCAACCTTCAAGGTCATCGTTGGCCACGGTCTCTTGTGAAAGTTTTAGCTGGTCAGCGATAAACTGATCTCCCTCTGCGGAAGCTTCCGCTTCAGCAATGGCCTGCGAAACAGCCTCATTGCAGTAGTCGGCGTAGCGGTCGAGAGAGATTTTTTTGCAGAGAGATTTGTTCAACTGGGCGACTGCTTCTTCGGTTTTTAAGTTGGCGTCGACGATACTTTGACACTCGACCAGTTTGGCGGCGTCCAAAATTTTCTTGCAGCGGTCGGCGTCGTTGGTTTTAGTGGCAGCATAAAAAATTTGATTGTCCAAAACGGCGTCGGCATTCAAATTATCCTCGACTTTAGGCTGATCGGATTGTTGATCGGATGCAGGCTGGGATTGGCAACCAAAAACTGTCAGGAGGAATAAAGCGGCCAGAATTGGAAAAAACTTTTTCATAAAAATGAGTTAATGAGCAAGACAAAAGTAGTATAGAAGAGAAATTATTGCAAGTTAAAGGCCAAGCTGTTTGCGGATTTCGTCGGCTTTGCTCTGATCCTCCTGCGCCTTGCCAACCTGCGCGTATTCGGCTTCGAGGTCCATCCACTCGTTGTGGTGCTGAACGGCCAGTTTTTCCAACTGGGGGACATGTTTTTTGGAAAGGGCGGCGAATTTTTCCTTCTCCTCCTCAAAAATCTTGATCAATTCGTCGATCTGTTCCTGACGAAGCTTGGGAATAGACTCGATGATTTTCTTTTTTTCGTCCTTGGAAAGGGAAATCGAGCCGGCGAGCAGACGGATAAAATAGTTCTGATCAAAGTTGAGGTTGTGGGCAGGGACGGGAACATTCAATTCTTTGGCAAATTTTACGCCCAGCTGAAAATTGGCCGGAGTTGTGTCTTCGGGCTCCGGTGGCGGAACTGGCGCACCACCCTGCGGAAAGGCGACCTGACCCATCGGCATCCCCTGCCCCATCGGAGGTTGAGGAGGCGTCGGCGGTGTTGGAGGGGTCGGCGGTGTAGGCGTTTGGCCTGATGCCTGATTTTGCTGATTGTTTTGCGGATCCATAAAAAAATTTTATAACAAACAAATTTTAACCTTGAATAAGCTGTAAATCAAGGTATAAAATGCCTCTCGCAAGTTCGGGGGCGGTTAGCTCAGCTGGTAGAGCACATCGTTGACGTCGATGGGGTCAGTGGTTCGATTCCACTACCGCCCACCATATTACAATTCATCAAAATTCCCTTCATTTAAATCATTTACAACTAGACTTAAATTTTTCTTTAACAAATCCTGAAAAGCTTGATTCCCTTTGCTTAAATTCATCCCAACAATTTTATCCTTTTTTAATCTAACTATAATCGGCAAATAGTAATCTCTTTTTTAATAACTGAATGGCATAGAAGTATTCTCATTTAAATTTTCTCTAAAATATTACCTATTTCATCCATTTTCTTTTGCACATCCGGTGTCACCTCGAGGATTTCCACCTCCGGCTCATTAATCTGTAGGCCAAAACTCAATTTACCTTCAATATATAACTTTAAAGCATTATATAATACAGCCTTCAAAGTTACGCCTTCAGATTTAGCCTTTTCCATTGCCTCATCTTTTAAGGCCTTATCCGCTTTAAAAACTATCTGAGTAATCATAGTGAACTGGTTATATTAAAACTATATTTAGTATAGCTAGAATATAACTACTAGTCAAGCTTTAGAAAAATTTTAAACTTTTTTAAGAAGTGTCTGCTAGGGTGGCGGCATGAGATCGTTTTTTGCGCACATTTTGGAGCTGATTTTCCCAAAGAGTTGCCTTGGTTGCGGGCGCGGTGGCGTACTGGTTTGTGGCAACTGCTTGAGGCAAATCAAGTTTTTGGAAAGGCAGCAGTGTCCGCATTGCCGAAAAGTGACCGAAACCGGACGGTTTTGCAGTGAGAGGTGTGGCAAAAATTATCACTTTGACCAGCTGGTAGTGTGTCTGAACTACTTTGCAAATCCTTTGGCCCGAAAGATGATCTGGAAATTTAAATATAATTTTATCGAGAATTTGAGTTTTGTTTTGGCGATGATTATGAAAGCGCAAATTGTTTTACAAAACCAGAAGGTTGAAAGTCTTAGTAAAGCGCTGATTGTACCGGTGCCAAGCCATAAGAAACGCGTAAGCTTTCGTGGATTTGACCAAATCAAGTCGTTGACCGGAAAGCTGATTGAGAGTTTAAAAAGTGATGCGCAGGTGCGGGAAAAATTCAAAAAATTGGAGATTTGCGATTGTTTGCTACGGACCAAGTTCAAAAAGGAGCAGGCCAGACTGACAAAAAGTGAGAGGATCAAAAATTTGGAGTGCGCGATTGAATTGAAGGAAGTGATGCTGAATATGGTTGGAGGAAAATTTATCCTTTTGATCGACGATGTAGCTGCCACCTGCTCGACCTTGAACGAATGCGCAAAAGTCCTAAAAAAAGCTGGAGCGCGGTATGTCTGCGCGATGGTTTTGGCCAGAAATTAATTGATGTATAATGGGAATATGAAGATTGGCATCGATGCTTCGAGATATGGGCACAGTGAAGCCACCGGAGTGGAAAACTACAGTTTCCAAATCATCAATTATTTGATTGGAGAGGTGGCGGGAAATTCAAAAGATAAGGTTGTTTTGTATTCCCGTGAGGCGATTTTTCCGAAAATGAGAGTGGCAAAAAATATTACAAATATGGTTTTGCCGACAAAAAGGTTTTGGACTTTGTGGGCGTTGTCGAGGGAAATGCGACGCGACAAGCCCGATGTTTTGTTTGTGCCGTCTCATGTTTTTCCGCTTTCGCTGGCAAAGAAGAATTACCTCATGATTCACGATGTGGCGTTTCGACATTTACGGTCGGCGTACTCGTTTTTTCAGTATCATTATTTGAATTGGAGCACGAGGGTGGCGGCGAAAAAGGCGACGAAAATAATCGTGCCGAGCGAGGCGACGGCGAAAGATCTGGTGCATTTTTACAAATGTCCGAAAAAAAAGATCGTAGTAATCCCCCATGGCTTTGCAAAGCCCAGATTGGACAAAGCGCACTTGGACAATTTGTTTGAATTTTCGGAAATCTTCAAATATTTCGGGATCGATGAAAAATTAAAATATGTTTTTTTTGTAGGACGATTGGAGAGCAAGAAAAATTTGGTGAGGCTGGTGGAGGCTTTTGCGGAATTTGCAGAGGATCATGAAGATTTCAAGTTGGTGATGGCCGGGAAACCCGGCGTCGGATTTGATAAAATTCTAAAAAAAATCCAGCAACTGAAGATCGCGAATAAAGTGGTTTTGCCCGGATATGTGACCGAAGGTGAAAAGGCGGCGCTGATGAAAAATTGTCAGATTTTTGCCTTTCCGTCGCTTTATGAGGGATTTGGCCTTCCGCTGCTGGAAGCCTTTTATTATGAAAAACCAGTTTTATGCTCAAGCAGTTCCAGTCTGCCGGAAGTGGGCGGTAAAGCGGTGCATTATGTGGATCCTTTAAATGTGAGTGAGATGGCGGAGGGGCTCAAAAAGTTGGCGGAAGATGAAAAATACGCCGCGAAACTGGTGGCAAAAGGACGGGAGAGATTGCCTAATTTCACTTGGGAGGCTTCGGCAAAAAGGACTTTAAAAGTTCTTCATGGATAACAATTTGACACTAATGCTGAAGCGGGTATACTCGGAATGGTATTTAACAAAAATTCCTATGAAAAAGTTATTTGCGTCTTTGATGGTTGGAGTGTTTTTACTAAGCGGCTGTTCGCTTTTTAAAGGCAATGAAAAACAGAATTTTATTGATGCAACGATAGAGGCGATGTGTCTTGTTTCCGGTGCCGCAGATCCTTTTTCCGCGGATTTGCAGGAGCAGGCAAAAGATGTTTTCAAGAAATACGGTTTTGATGTGGAAAACGAGGAAGCAATCCAAGCGGTTTCTGATAAATATATGGGAGACACCGAGGTTCAGGACGCGATTTTGGCCGGCATAAAGGAATGCGGTTCCGGCTTGTTCATAGAGCAACCAGCCACAGGAGAGCCGGCGGCCGAGACGCCGGCAAGCGTGTCTGATGCTATAGAGGAAGGCACATTGGTCGTCCCAGAATAAACAGGCAAATGAAAGTTGCAATTGTACATGACTTTCTCCTGAAGCTTGGAGGGGCGGAACGCGTGGTTCAGGCACTCTGTGAGGCTTTTCCGAGGGCGCATGTTTTCTGTCTTCTTTATGATGAAAAAGCTGTTGGAAGCGTATTTCCAAGAGAGAAAGTGCACACTTCGTTTTTGCAAAATTATCCGAATTTCATTCGCAAAAGATATCGTTTTTTGACGCATATGATGCCGCGGGCGGTGGAGGAACTGGATTTGGAAAATTATGATTTAGTGATCAGTTCAAATACCGCTTTTGCGCATGGAGTAGTGACTTCTCTGAATACAAAGCATATTTGTTATTGTCATTCGCCGATGCGCTACGCCTGGGACTGGAGCAGTGAATATCGCAAAGAAAATAGGATCAAAGGTTTTAAGGCGATGATTTATGCCCCGTTGATCAAATATCTGCGGGAATGGGAATTTACGGCAGCGAAAAGACCTGACGCCTATCTGGCAAATTCAAAAAACGTGCAGAGGAGGCTGAAGAAATATTATAAAGCGGACAGCGAGGTTTTATATCCGCCGGTTGATATTGAGAGATTCAAAGTGACCGGTTCGAATTCGAATTATTTTTTGATTGTATCGACCTTGACGCCTTACAAACGGGTGGATCTGGCGGTGCAATTGTTCAACAAAATCGGGCGAAAGCTGGTAGTTATCGGTGACGGGCCGCAGCGCAAATATTTGGAAAATATGGCGGCGGACAATATCGATTTTCTGGGGTTCAGAGATGACGCGACTGTGAAGGAATACATGGAAAATTGTCGGGCGCTGATTTTCCCGGGGGAAGAGGATTTTGGGATTACGCCGGTGGAGGCGATGGCCTGCGGCAAGCCAGTTTTGGCATATGGAAAGGGCGGGGCGACGGAGACCGTGGTTTCGGGAAAGACTGGGGAATTTTTCTTTGAGGAGACAGTGGAGGCGATGGAGGACGGACTGGCGAGATTGATGGCAAATGAGCGCTTTTACAGGCCTTTGACGATCAGACGACATGCCGGTCAATTTTCCAAGGAGATCTTCGCAAAAAAGATTAAACATTACGCGAAAACGTGCTAGAGTGGTTTTCCTGGTGGAATAAAGGGCGACAAAAAATTTAACATTAACAATATATGAAAAAATTAGTACTTGCAGTTTCTTTGTCTGTATTATTTCTTGTAACTACAATTACGGTAATTGCCTATACTGATATGTTTTTAGATCAGAACACTTTTGATGATTGGTATAAAATATCTGTTGAAAGAATGAGATCGTCAGATATTATTACTGGTTACCCTGATGGGGAATTTAAACCGTATAACAATGTGAATCGTGCAGAGTTGGCTGTTATCCTTAATAGATTTGCGACTGCCGGTCAGATTGATTTAACTGAATATAGCGGTGGTTGCGATGATATCTATGTATCAGGATTAGAATTCCATTTGCAAGATATCGAAGGAAATCCTATTAATAATGCCTCCATTAGAATTGAGGGACCTGATAGTTATTTGGATTATAACGACTTTGAAAACGGAGCTTCTAATGGAGATTATCATGGCCTCGGTGAGAGATCAGGATATTTTGTAATTGAGATCAGTAAAGACGGCTATAATAGTCATAAAGAAAGTTTGGAGCTCAAGATGGATGGGCTTTATTGTCACGTAGTTACTCAATATCGTACAATTACCTTGACCCCATCGGTTGATTAACCCAAAAGGTACCGGACACGACTAATCAGCACGCCTTACATGGAAAAAGTTTCACTATACAGAAAGTATCGCCCGCACAATTTTGATAATCTGGTGGGGCAGGATCATATCAAGAATACTTTAATTCATGCGATTTTGAATGGGAATGTTTCGCATGCGTATTTGTTTACGGGACCGCGGGGAACGGGGAAGACTTCGACGGCGAGATTGATCGCGAAGGCTTTGTGCTGCACAAATTTGAAGGATAATTACGAGCCGTGTGATGAATGTGAATTTTGTTTGGATATCAATGAAGGAAGTTTGATTGATATGATTGAGATCGACGCGGCGTCGAATCGCGGTATTGATGAGGTACGAGATTTGAAAGAGAAAATCAGTTTCGCGCCGACGAGGGCGAAGGTCAAAATTTATATTATCGATGAGGTGCATATGATGACTCCGCCGGCGTTTAATGCCTTGCTGAAGACATTGGAGGAACCGCCGGAGCACACTTATTTTGTTTTGGCGACGACGGAAGTGCATAAAATTCCGGACACGATTATTTCGCGATGCCAGCGTTTTGACTTCAGGAGGATCGGCAAAAAAACGCTGATGACAAGACTAAGTTTTATAGCCCAAAAAGAGGAGATCAAAGCTGATGACACGGCCTTGGAGCTGATCAGTCGCTATGTGGACGGAGGGCTTCGGGATGCGATCGGATTGATGGAGCAGCTGACCGTAAACGGCGAGCTGAAATACGAATATGTGCAAGATGTTTTGGGATTGAGTTCGCTGGCACTGATGGAAGAGATGTTTGAAAATTTGATTACAAATAACGCCAAAAGCGCTCTGAAGATCGTGCAGGAACTACATAACCAGGGTACGGATTTAAAGAGATTTTCATATGAGTTTGTGGAGTTGATCAGAGAAAAGTTATTGGAGGCAATAGCCGAAGATGATATCCAAAACAGCCTCAAATACATGAGGCTGATTGAGATTTTTAAGGAATGCCAGGACCGGCTGGAAGCGAGTATTCCCCAACTGCCACTGGAGGTTGCGATAATCAAGGCGACGATGTCGGACATAAAAATTGTGCCGGAAGAGAGTCCGGTCAAGACACAGGAGATGCCGAAAAAAACGGTCGAAAAAGTTCCCGAGAAAAAACCAACGATTGAAGAAATGGAAACTATTCCGGTAAGCGATGATCAACCGGCTTTGGATTTGGGGAATCTGCTCGAAAGATGGCCAAGGATAACGGAAAGGGTGAAACGACCTTCGCTGCGTATGTCGCTAAAAAACGGCTTGCCCGTTGCCGTGGACGATTTTAAAATCACTCTCGAATTCAACACCAAATTTCATCGCGACCAAGTCGTGGATCATGACAATCGTGTGGAACTGGAGTCCATCGTCAAAGATCTTTTCGGACGGGCTGTGAAAGTAAACGCGACCGTGAAAGAATTGGAAATAAAATCGATGGTGGAGGAACAAAGCGTTGACGATGAATTAACGAATGAAGCTCTAAAAATCTTCGGCGGGAAGTTAGTTGAATAGTTTTTTGAATTCCGATTCTGTGATCGTTTTGACCCCCAATTCACGAGCTTTTTTCAGCTTGGAGCCAGGCTCATCGCCGACCACAAGAAAATCGGTATCGGCGGTAATCGCGGAGTGGATTTTACCGCCATTTTGCTTGATCAGCTCTTTGGCCTGATCACGGGTGACGGTAGAGAGAGTGCCGGTGAGAACAAAACTTTGTCCGGCGAATCTGCCGTTTGATTTCAGACCTTCAGTATTCAAATTGATACCGACGCGATAAAGTTTTTCGAGATAGCGCTGGTTTCTTTTATCATTGAACCATTCGTAAATTACGGTGCCGGTTTTTTCACCGACGCCATCGATATTTACGAGTTCGGCAAGCGAAAAAGAGGTGATCGTGGCGATCAAATCAAGAATGGAAAAATCGCTGTTGTCGGCAGAATTTTCTTCTTCAAATAAAGTTATCTGTGAATGAGCAGTCTTTGATCTGGCGATTTTCTTGGCGGATTTTTTGGCGTGGGAAAGGATGAAACGAGCCAAGTCGTAACTGCTCTGTTCGCCGAGATAGCGGACACCAATGGCAAAAATGAAATGATCAATGGCGATGTTTTTTGCCTTGCTGATAGCACTTAACAAATTGTCCGCGCGACGATCCTGAAAAAGATTGAGTTCAAGCAAATCACCTTTTTTCAGAAGAAAAATGTCCGACGGGTCCTGGACTAAAGCTTCATCAATCAGTTGGCCGACAACCTTGTCCCCCAGCCCGTCGATGTTGAAACCTTTCTTGGAAACAAAATGTGCAAAACCTTCACGGCGCACAGCGTAACAGCTTTTGTTTGTGCAGCGATAGGCGGCTTCGTCGTCTTTACGAATGATGGGAGATTCGCAGACGGGACAGATCTTGGGAAATTTAAAAATTTTTTCGTGACCGTTGCGCAGATCTTTTAAAACCTCCACCACTTCGGGGATGACATCGCCGGCTTTGCGGATGATCACGGTGTCGCCGATGCGGATATCTTTCTTTTGAATTTCATCTTCGTTGTGGAGAGTGGCGTGAGAAACAGTGGACCCCGCGACAATAGTAGGCGTCATGACCGCCACAGGCGTGATCGCGCCGGTGCGACCGACCTGAAGTTTGATATCGAGAATACGACTGGAAACCTGAACGGCCGGAAATTTATAAGCAATGGCGTATCTGGGAGCTTTGGCTGTAAAACCCATGGCGGTTTGCTGTGCAAAACTATTGACCTTGATCACGATGCCGTCGATTTCAAAAGGCATTTTGTCGCGTTTGTGATGCCAGGACTGACAAAATTCAACGACCTGTTCAATATCTAAAAATTTATGATAATGTTTGCAGACTTTCAATCCCAATTTTTCGAAAGTCTGAAGAAGTTTTTCCTGAGTATCGACATTTTTGGGAAGATTGTTTTTGTCCAAATGATAAAAAAACATATCAAGATTGCGTGAGGCGGCCACCTGCGGATCGAGCTGGCGGACAGAACCGGCCGCGGCATTGCGCGGATTGGCAAAGGGCGGCAAATCGTTGGTTTTTTGAAACTTGTTTAAATCCACGAAACTTTTCTTTGGCATAAAAACTTCGCCGGAAACTTCGAGATCAACCGCCTCGTTCAAGCGGAGAGGAATGCTCTCAATTGTGCGAACGGTGTGCGTGACATCCTCCCCCATCATGCCGTCACCGCGAGTCAAAGCGCGTTTAAACAAGCCTTTTTCATATTGGATCGTGATATTCAAACCGTCGATTTTCAATTCACAGACAAATTCTATTTTGGTTGGAACAAGTTTGCTGATGCGCTCAAACCACTCGCGGATTTCTTTGGCGTTAAAGACATCGGAAAGACTTTTTTTAGGACTGGCGTGGCGTTGCTTTGCAAAACGGCCGGAAAGGACACTGCCGACGCGCTGGGTCGGAGAATCCGGAGTAATAAATTCCGGAAATCCGGTTTCCAATTCTATCAATTCTCTTTTCAGGGAATCGCGAACCGACTCCGGAACATCCGACTTGTCCAAAACAAAATATTGATAATTTAATTCTTTGATTTTCTCCTTCAGTTTTGTGATCCTTTTTTGGGCCTCGGTGCGATTCATGAAAATTGTTTTTTGAAGCTTATTTGTGCTAGAATTCACAGGCAGAATGATACAATAAATAACTGATATTTTCCAGATGAGCGTAACATCTCCCATCGGACAGCAAGTAGTTGTGGATCGAAACAAACCGGCGGAGCAATACGTCAAAGAGGCCGAGAGGCTTTATATAGTTCCGAGACTTGTCAGGGAAAAATTCCCGGATTTGGTTAAGCTGATCTATGAAACTGAATCGATGGATGGCGACGAACGGGAGTATTGGCTTCAGATTATGCCGATTATGACCGAGGAGCAGATCAAGAAATTTCGCGATATTTTGGTGAATGAAAAAGAGCAGTTGTCCAAGCTGGATACGGAATACGCCAAAGAGATGTCTCGAATCAACAATAAACACGTGGCTGAAATCGACGAGGCAAAAATGAAGGAAAAGATGCAAAATATCCGACAAGCTGAAGCGAAAGAAGAGGTATCAGAAAAAGGGAAGGAGGAAGATGTCCTGAATAAATTGAAAGATATTTAGACCGGTTTGGCGATGACGATCAGGCGTTTCAAATTGGTTCCAACCGGAGTACATGTGATCAGTGTTAGTGTTTCGTCGGTAGTGTTTTTCAGAACATCAAGCTCATTTGGAAGCACGATCTTGATTTCGCTTACTTCATAAACGTATTTTTCCTGATCGTAGTAAACGACAATTTTATCGCCGACAACAACCTCATGTAGCAGAGCAAAGACATCTTTGAAACGGCCCGGATCCCACGGAAAATACGAACTGTGACCTGTAATGACGGTGTTGCCTCCCTGACCCGGTGTATTGGTTCCCGGATAATGAACAACGCCGTTTTGGAGAGCCTGCATCAATTCTTTTTCAAGCCCGTCCCAGTCGCGATTGATCAAACTTTGGCTGCTGGTGGAAATGACCGGAATGTTTTTGTCGATGCGTGGAATCACAATGCGATTGTCGCTGGGCATGATTTCAAGATTGAGATCGGGAATTTCCTGATTTGTGGTGAGGCTTGTCGCTGGAGTTTTTGTTTCAACGAGCTGGTTTAGCGGACTGGCGGTTTCGTTACCAAAATATTTGTTAAATTCGTTTTTTGCGATTTGGAAATAGGCGGAATAATTGAGAGCGAAAAATCCGATCACCAAAATAATCAGGCTGGCCAAGGCCTGACGACCGATATCGTGTAAAATTCCCTTAAGAGTAGGGCCATCTGATTTCTGCGGATCAAGATGTAGTTTGACTGGCTGGTTTTGAGCGTTTTCCAAGTTCATTCAAAGTAATAAATCCTTGTATTATAGCGGTTTTATGCACTTTTATCAATGATCGATTTGCTATTTTGTCGATTTTATAGCATAATCCCGACATGGCGAAGTCGAAGAAGACTAAATACGCTGATCTGGAGCAGGTAATCAAGGAGGTCAAATTTTACCTTCCGTCTTTTGATCAGAAGCTTTTTCAAAAAGCTTATGCGTTTGCCGAAAAAGCTCACAGCGGGCAGATGCGCAAGGACGGGAAAACGCCCTATATAACGCATCCCGTATCAGTGGCAGGCATTTTGGCCGGAATGCATGCCGATCAGGATGTGCTTTTGGCCGCGATACTGCATGATGTGCCGGAAGACACAAAACATACCATTACTGAAATAAAGCAACTTTTTGGAGAGAAGGTTGCTTTTTTAGTTAGCGGCATAACCAAACTGGCAAAGGTTCATTATCGCAACAATATGCCGGAACGGGAATTGAAGAGTCTGAAAAAGCTTTTTTTGCACAGCAGCAAAGATCTGCGTGTGATCATTATTAAATTGGCCGACCGCCTTCACAACATGCGTACTTTGGAATATGTCCGCCCGGAAAAACGCGTGCGTATTGCCAGAGAAACCCTGGAAATTTATGTACCGATCGCAAATTTGCTTGGAATTTTCAGAATCAAAGAAGAGCTTGAGGATAGGTGTTTTCAATATCTTTTTCCGAATGAATTCCTACGGATTACCACAAGGCTCACCGAGATGCAGAGAAATTATAAAAATAATACGAAGTTGTTTTTAAAAACGGTGGTTGATGGATTGAAAAAGGAAAATGTTCAGGCAAAAGTTTACGATTTTCGAAAAGGTCTTTACCGGGCATATAAGAAAATTGCCGCTCAAGGCAAAGCCATCGATGGAATAAAGGATCGAATCGCCGTGAAAGTCGTGACCGAAGACGAGCATTCCTGCTATCAGGCGCTCGGAGTCATTCATGGCTTGTTCACGCCAAAACCTGATCGCTTCAAAGACTATATTGCGCATCCAAAAGTGAATGGATATCGGGCGCTGCATACAGTTGTTTTCGGCTTTAACGGAGTGGTGACGGAGGTGCAGATTCAGAGCGCGGAAATGCATTTGAACAATGAATTTGGAATCGCGGCAAACTTTTTCAGGAAGACCGGCAAAATCGCTGATGTGTGGACCGGTGACAAACGTTCGGTGTGGGTTGACCAAATTATCGAAATGGACAAATCAAAGAGGCCGGCGGCAAATTTTATTGAAAATCTGAAAGTGGATATTTTTCAAGACCGACTTTTCGTCTTCACTCCAAAGGGGAAAACCTTTGATCTGCCGAAGGGAGCGACGGTGATCGATTTCGCCTACGCCATTCACAGCGACATCGGAAATCACGCTGCAAAGGCTATCATCAACGGAAAAACCCAGGCCATCACCAGCGCTCTAAAAACGGGCGATGTGGTCCAAGTGATCACCGGGAAAGACAGTATTCCCAGCCTTTCGTGGCTTTCATTTACACGCACAAATTTGGCCAAAAACAAGATTTTGGCATACATGAGAAAAACCGGTCGAAAAAAGAAAATTGAGATGGGAAAGAATCTGCTGCAAAAGGAATTGGATATTGCCGGGCTTGGTCTGGTTGAAAATTTTAATTTCCGAAATTTGAGAAAAGTTTTGAATGCAAAATTCGAAGAATATTTTGAAAAGCCAGAAGATCTTTTTGCCGCTATAGGTGAGGGCAGCTTCAAAGCGGCAAGCGTCGTGAAGTCGATAAAAAAGGAGCCGCGTGAGATGCTGAAAAAAGATGCGGAAATACGGCTGCGGATTAATATAAAGATAAAGGCAACGAACAAGGTTGGGTTGCTGAAGGAGATTGCCGAAATTTTGTACAAATATGTAATTGATATCGCGAATATAAAAGCCACGACTTCGCCGGATGGTAAACATGCTTTGTTTAACATCCAAATCATCGTCGATGATATCGAAAAAATCAGCCAAATATTTTACGAACTCGAAGAACTGGAGAGCGTACATGCTGTATACAGGATGTCCTATCGCGATCTATATTGGTTTTATAGTTTTGCAGTGATCACGCTGGTAATTTGGGCAATACATCCGTTGCTTCTGGGAGACTTTTTGCAGAGTGGGCGTTTGCCGGAAAATGATTTTTTTGCCGCTTTGGCAATTTTTGGAGGACTCTTTATGCTGGGTTTTATGCTCTTCTATCTCAACAATTCCGTCAGAAAATATTTTCCGCTGATGAGAAATAAATTGCTGCCTGTGATCACTTCGGCTGTTGTAGTGACTGTTGCCGTAGCGATAGTCTGCGTAGAACTGATTTATTTCGATTTGGAATTCGGCTGGCTGATGGGACTGATATTCGCCGTGATCATGTACAGCTATCTGTGGTTTAGTTTCAGAGGTTTCAGGAAGAGAATTTGAAATGCATGACATCCCCGTCCCGAACCATGTAATCCTTTCCCTCAAGGCGCATTTTGCCCTGCTCCTTGGCCTTGGCCTCCCCGCCGCATTCCACAAAATCCTGCCAATTGAATACCTCGGCGCGAATAAAACCCTTTTCAAAATCGGTGTGAATGACCCCGGCGGCTTTTGGCGCGTGCCAGCCGTTTTTGATTGTCCAAGCACGGCTTTCCTGCGGACCGGAAGTAAAGTAGGTAATCAAACCAAGAGTTTTGTATGCGCTTCTGATGAGGTGATTCAAGCCGGTTTCGGCGATGCCGAGAGATTTCAGATACTCTGTGGCTTCAGCGTCGGCAAAAGAACCGAGTTCCTCTTCGATGCGGGCGGAGATTGGAATAATTTTATCCGGATCATCGATGCCAAGCAATTCGGCATATTTTACCGGATTGATCCCGACGAGTTCTTTTTCGGAAACATTCAAAATATATAGATTGGGCTTCATCGTTAGGAGATGGAGATCGTTTAAAAGTTCTTTTTCTTCCGTGGTCAGATCGAGATCTATGGCCAAAGTCCCCCTTTGAAGTTCAGCCATGACTTTCGCGAGCAGGGCGGCATATTCGAGCCTATCCGGAGCACCGGATTTGGCGTCGGAATTGGCCTTTTGAAGCCGTTTTTCAACCGTCTGGAGGTCGGCCAGAATGAGCTCGGATTCGATTACTTCCCGATCAAATTTCGGCTGAACATTGCCGTGGACATGAATCACATTCGAATCATCAAAAATGCGGACGACATGACCGATAGCGTCACATTCCCGAATATGGGAAAGAAATTTATTTCCCAAACCTTCGCCTGTGCTGGCGCCTTTTACCAATCCTGCGATATCGACAAATTCGATGGCCGCAGGAATTACTTTCTCGGAATTGGAGACAGTCGCCAGTTCTTTTAAACGATGATCGGGAACTTCAACCACGCCGACATTGGGGTCGATGGTGCAAAATGGATAGTTCGCAGCTATAGCGGCACGACTGCGCGTCAAAGCGTTAAACAAAGTTGATTTTCCTACATTCGGGAGACCGACAATACCAATTTTTAAAGACATATTTTTATAAGTTTTCTTAATTCCGAGGCAGTGATTTGCCCGTCGGCAGTGCGATTTTCAAGTCGCAGAGGCGCATACATTAGATAATTTCCAAAAAGATGTCCAGCAAGACGGGTAATTTTGCCCCGACTCCCCATCGCCAAACAGATGGCAGGAACTTTTTTTTGTTGAAGGGATTGGAGGAGTTCGAAGATGACAAAGTTATCGGAGAAATTTTGCGCATAAACGGTGATTTTGACGATATCCGCTCCAAGTTTAAGCATTTTTGATGTGATTTTTTGGAGCATTTTTAGGTCCGGCGTTTTTTTGAAGTCATGAAAGGAGATGATCAGTTTGGTTTTTGGGCTGATTTTTTTGACCATTCTAAAAATTTGCGGCTTATTTTTCAGGTCGAGATCGATGTAGGCCGGTTTGAATTTCAAAATTTTTCGAATGAGAACCGGATTTCCATGCGACTTGTAAATAATTGGTTTCTTAATTTTCGGATAAATTGGATTTTTGATTTCGTCAAACCATATCTCAACAAGATCGCCGAGTTTTTCGGCTTGGGGAAGAGCTTTTGCGAGCTCCTCCTGGTTTTTGAATTTGAGCGGAATACAAATCATTCAGGTATCAATTAGCATTAATTCTAGCGCTTCTTTGACGCGTTTGGTGTCGGCAAACTGTGGATAAATCAGAATGTGATGGATGCGGCGAAGATTAAAATAAATCAGGGAATGCAAATTGTTGTCGATTAAAATATTGACCTTCTCTTTTTTGAGAAAATTGGCGAAGTTGAGTGGTTTTTTATTGGAGGCGCTCAATTTGCGAACATAGAATTTACGGACTTTGGTATCGTCAAGATCGGCGAAAAGATAGGCATTGGTCTGGCGCAGAGTGTGGGCAATCGGACTTAAAAGTCCGTGGTTGGACTTGACCGGAATTCCAACCTTGATGCGACCTGCCTTTGAAATATGGCTGAAAATTGAGAAATCCCTGATGTATGGATTTAATTTTTTTATTTTTTCACTGACCAAATCCAGTTCCTCGCGTAAATCCTGGATCCCGGCAAACGGGTTTATTTCCACATAGGCCTCGCCAAAAATAAAGTTGCCTGCGCGGCGGAGGCGAAGATGTTTTACGACGGTGATCAATTCGCGTTCTTGGTGGAAAATTTTGCGAATTTGGCGTGTCAAAGTCGGATCGTCCCAGTAATCGAGCAGATAAAAAAGCGATTCTTTGGCGTTGATAATACCGTCTTTTAAAATAAAGATCGCGATCAAAAGGGTGATTATGCCTTCAACATAAGGAATCTCGCGATAATCGGCGGCAATGGCGATCAAAATAGCGATGCCAACAACGATGTCATTTTTTTTGTCGTCGGCGTTGGCTTTAAGTGAAGGAGAATTTGTCTTTTTGGCTGTTTCATGGAGCCTTTTATAAAGGCGGGTGGAATGAAAAATTGATAAAAGCGTCGTTGTGACGGCGAAAGGCCGAAAGTGCCCTTCGTCGGTGATGTAAAAAGTGCCGATCCCCTTCCAAATGATGAGAACACCGAGGGTGATAATCCCCAAGGAAACCAGCAAAGCGGCGAAAGTTTCAATCCGATAGTATCCGTATTCGAAATTTTTGCTGGAAGTGCGGCGGGAAAGATGGAGTCCGATATAAGAGGCGAAAATCCCCAAAATATCCGTAAAAGAACTGATGGCGTCGGCGATCACGACGGTCATGCCGGTGAGCAGGCCGGCAACCAATTTAAGGCTTGCCAAAGCCGTTAATTCAAAGGCGGTTCTTTTGGCTACGCGTTCCCCTTCGATCAAGGCATGAGTGTTCATAAGCTCAATTATATGCGGAAAAAATCCCATTACAAGACCATATTCGGAAAACATGGTCAAGATTTTGTGATGCTTCAGCCAAATTTGCTTTTTACTTTTTTAAAAAAGTGTATATACTGCTGGAAGTTGATAGTAAAAATATTCTTAACCCTTTAGCTATGAGAAAGTTCCTACTAGCACTTGCTTTGCTCGGTATGACTTCATTGGCTTTCACAGGCTGTCAGTCCGAACCGGCTGACGAGGCTGCTGAAGACGCCGTGGAGCCAGCTGTAGAAGAAGCACCGGCTGCTGAATTGCCTGCTGCTACGACACCAGCTGAATAAGCTTGATTTTCTGAAGCAAAAAAGCGAAGCAATCGAAATGAGAGCTTCGTTTTTTGTTGTAAAAAATTAGAAACCGATCTCCTCAAACATACTCATGGTAGTCGGAACTTTTTGTTCGCGAATAGAACGATGCAGACGCGGACCGCGGAGCTGGGCGAGATGCTTTTTGATCTGGGCTACTAGGCGATCCTTGGCCAAATCAACACCTTTTGTAATGGCGTGGCTGGTTTCCTTGGCGACAACCGATTTATTCGGCAAAACGAGGCAAAATTCAACCTCGAAGGCGTTATGTTTCTCGAATTTTCCGGCGGAAACCCGGAGATTTTGGGCATCGGGCGCAAATTTGGTCAGTAAAGCTTCGATAGCGGGACGTTTCTGTTCCACGTACTCAGAAAGAGCCTTCTCTTCCTGAGGGCTTAGGTTCTTGAAGAAGAAGTTGATATCCATAGTTTATGGTTATGAATTAACTACATGATAGCAGGTTTTTGGAAAATTTGAAGACATAAAAATGGTGCCGGGAGACAGAATTGAACTGTCGACACATGGATTTTCAATCCATTGCTCTACCACTGAGCTACCCCGGCATGTTGAAATGCACAGAGAGAGTTTAGTTTGGGGAGTGTGAGAAATCAATGGCTATTTGGGAAGGGAGAGATGGAATTCGGCCAGTGTCGAACCAGTTTTAATCCCGTCCAGAGCGGCGAGGAGTATATCTTTGTTAATGCCGCATGGATTTTCGGAAATGACACAGCGATCGTCGGAGATGGTTTCAATTAAACTTGCGAGCAGTCGGCGAAGAGCGGCAATGGTGGTATTTGGAGATGGTTCATCCAGTAATTTTAGTGAGTTATATTCATTTAGTCTGCCAAATTTCTGCTCAAGCATGAAGTTGAAGGCTTGATCCGCATATTCCGGAAGATCGCTAAATTGTTTTACAAGTTGAAAAGCAAGTTGGGTTATGTAGATTTGCGTTTGAATATTCATATGTTCCGTTGGGCCCAAATCTTTTGGCCTGTTCTTTTGTGCAAACAGGAGCATTGCACCTGCGGTTTGGTTTTGAGGTGGCATGTTATTTATCTCTTTGAGCTGATCCCGAGTTGGCACCAATGCCAGAACCCCCTCTGTATCTGCCAGAGCCAGTGCTCGCGCTCTAGACTCTTCACGGGTGGACTGGGATGTTGAATTCCAACTTTGATCTTCAAGGTTTCTCAATTTATTTGCTTTTCCAGAAAAGCCATGCCATCCCTGATTATCGGCTTCCCACCAATCTCTTTCCGCCTTTCGTTTTTTGGCATCAATGATGGCTTTTACTGCTGTCTCGAGATTTTTGACCGGTTCTTCGATTTG
>Ga0265292_1001697_pt1 | contig 18182 bp, 16 predicted proteins | sample Munlanlewell296A_FD_189080 | JGI IMG/M metagenome (GOLD analysis project Ga0265292, IMG submission 189080) | Leachate microbial communities from a municipal landfill in Southern Ontario, Canada - Leachate well 296A | ecosystem: Engineered > Solid waste > Landfill > Unclassified | place: Canada... | reverse complement strand
GCAATGCAGGAATCTAAAGCAAGGGAATTGTCGGATGAACGGAAGTTGCAAGTAGGGACCGGGGACCGGTCAGAAAAAATACGGACTTACAATTATCCGCAGGATCGTGTGACTGATCACAGGATAAACGAAAATTTTCATAATTTACCCGCAATTATGGATGGCGAGATTGAGGATATAGTTAATTTACTGCGGAAACACGACGAGGATATTATTATGCAGGCGCTGGGGAATAGTTGATCGTGCTTGCTGATTTGTTGAATAAGGGTAAAGAAATATTAGCTGCTTCCGGAATTGAAGATCCTGAAAGGGAAGTAGAACTTATCGTTAGGTACCTCGCGGGGGTCGCACCCGTAAAAATTAAGCTTCTCAACGGTGTTATTACGGAAAAACAGTATTCTAGGTGTATAAAAGCTTTTGCATGCCGTGCTGAACATATGCCTTTGGCGTATATCATTGGTAATACTGAATTTATGGGGTTTGAGATTATATGTACCCCCGCAGCGCTTATCCCGCGGCAGGAAACTGAATTACTTGCGGAACGTGTTATTGAATATCTAAGAAAACAAGGTAAACAGGGTAGTGCTTGTGTTAATGTTTTGGATATAGGTACCGGTACGGGGTGTATATCTGTGGCAGTAGCGAAAAGTGTTGAGGATGTTAGTATCACAGCCATTGATGTTAGTGAAGAAGCTGCGGGGTTGGCACAACGGAATGTTGATGCTCATGGGCTAAGTAAACGTGTTGAAGTGTTGAATTATAGTTACGAAAAAATTGTTGATTCCGGAAGGATGTTTGAGGTTATAGTATCCAACCCGCCGTATATCGCATCCGGTGAGTTTGCTGAGCTCCAGCCGGAAGTATTGAAGGAACCTAAACTTGCGCTGATAGCGGGAGATGATGGGTTAAAGTTTTACCGTATGTTCTCGGAAAGTATTGATAAATTACTGCGGAATAATGGTATAATTTTTGTTGAGATAGGGTATGGGCAGGAAGCAGCGGTACGCCGGGTGTTTGAGTCGGTAAAGTTTGTAGTGAACAGTGTGTACAATGATTATAATGGCATACCCAGGATTATGGAATTACGTAAAGGTTTGCGATAGGGAAATATTTTTATGGCAAGATTGGTGATACAGGGCGGTAAGAAGTTATCCGGGCGGGTAAGAATTAGCGGGTCAAAAAACGCGGTGCTTCCTTGCCTGGTAGCTAGTTTATTGACAAAAGAGGATGTTGTTATAACCAACGTGCCGGAACTCGGGGATGTTGTTACCTCATGCCAGTTACTGGAACTGCTAGGTAAAAAAATTGTTAGGTCTAAGAATAAACTGGTAATAACTGAACCCCATGGGTTGACCTCCAATGCGCCGTATGAACTTGTGAGTAAAATGCGTGCGTCTGCGCTTGTGATGGGCCCTCTGGTTGTACGGTGCGGTGCCGCAGAGGTGTCTTTACCCGGCGGGTGCGCAATAGGGACACGGCCTGTGGATATTCATTTATTCGGCCTTAAGACACTGGGGGCGGAGATCAAAATTGAGGAAGGGTATGTCAAACTTAAGGCTAAAAGTTTAGTAGGGACAACGGTATTGTTCCCGAAGGTTAGTGTTGGCGCGACGGAGCATATTATTATGGCAAGCGTGCTGGCTGAAGGGAAAACCGTTATCAAAAACGCGGCACAGGAACCTGAGATCGTTGACCTTGCGGATATGCTTAACGCTATGGGTGCAAGGATTATCGGGGCGGGGACGCCTGAGATTTATGTGGAAGGCGTTAAGAACTTATCGTCAGTAGAACATGATATTATCGCGGACCGTATAGAAGCCGGGACGTTTATGGTAGCTGCAGCGATTACCCGGGGACGGTTAGTGCTTGAAAAAATGTATACAAAACATCTGGAGATGCTGATTAATAAGTTGTGTTTATCCGGGGTGGAGATCGAAAAAGGTGAGAATTCGTGTATCGTAAACGCGGAGAAAAGGAAATTAGTGCCCGTGGATATCGAAACTTCGCCGTATCCCGGGTTTGCGACTGACCTTCAGGCACAGTGGATGGCGTATATGTGTACTGTTCCCGGGAGAAGTGTTGTCCGGGAAACTATTTTTGAGAACCGGTTTATGCATGTGGGTGAACTTCAGAGGATGGGTGCTAAGGTGCAGTTGGACGGTAATACCGCTATCGTAGAAGGGCAAAAAAATCTTTCCGGTGCAAAGGTTATGGCGACTGATCTCCGTGCATCAGCTGCGTTGGTACTTGCGGGCCTAGCTGCGGAAGGGTGTACTCAAGTCAGCAGGATTTATCATCTTGACCGCGGGTATGAGAATATAGAAAAAAAGTTGCGGTCAGTCGGTGCAAATATTAAAAGGTATAGAAGGTAATATGGTTAGTAATAAGGTTGAGGATAGTGTCAGGCGTATAATTGAGCGCGTAAAAAAGGATGGGGATCGCGCTGTGATGGTGTATACCCGTAAATTTGACGGGATAAATGTTTTACCTGCAAAGTTTAGGCTTACCCGTAAAGAAATTACGGCGAGTGTTAAGCTGGTATCCCCGGAGTATCTTAGTGCTTTGTACAAAGCAGTACAGAATGTTTGGAAGTATCATCTGTCTCAATTACGGGTAGGGGTGGTGTTTAAGCGTAAAGGCGTGGTTATTGAACAAAAGTTTGTGCCCATCGAGGCTGTCGGGTTATATGTTCCCGGCGGGTTGTATTCATACCCTTCAACGGTATTGATGACAGCTATCCCCGCAAAAGTTGCCGGGGTGGATAAGGTTGTTATGGTATCACCCTCAAAAAAACTTACTCCGGAAGTAATCGCTGCGGCGTATGTCTGCGGGGTGGATGAGATTTACCGTATCGGCGGGGTACAGGCAATTGCTGCGTTGGCATACGGGACTTCAACTATCCCGAAAGTTGATAAAATAGTTGGGCCGGGTAATGTTTTTGTTGCAGCTGCAAAAAAGGTTGTGTACGGTGATGTAGGGATTGATATGCTTGCAGGGCCAAGTGAGGTTGTGGTTTATACTGACTATGCTGATGATAAAACGGTTGAGTGTATTGCTTATGATCTTTTAGCTCAGGCTGAACATGATCCTGCTGCACGGGCGGTGGTAATTGCTACAAACAAAAAGGTGGGTAAGAAAATTGCTACGTTAATACCCAAAAATAATATGAGGCAGGTGAAGATAGTGTATGCCGGGAGTATTAACTCTGCGGCGGGGATAATTAATAAGTTTGCGCCGGAACATTTGTTGATATTATCAAAATCAAGCGGTGAGCTGGTATCAAAAATAAGGAATGCCGGGGCTGTGTTTGTAGGAAGGTATAATACTGTTGCAATGGGTGATTATGTTGCCGGGCCGTCACACGTACTTCCAACCGGCGGTTCCGCGCGGTTTGATGCAGGGTTGTCGGTTGACAGTTTTGTTAAACGCATAGCTATAATTAAATATGAAAAACCGGGGTTTATATCAGACGGTAAAATCGCGGCAGTACTTGCCGGGATCGAAGGGATGCGGTATCACAAAAAGTCGGTGGAAGTTAGGTTTGAAGAATAAGAAATTATATTTTCAGGAGAATGCGCAGTATGTCACTAAAACGTATCGGTAAAGTGGAACGCAAAACTAAAGAAACACGGATTTCCGCGGTGGTGGAGCTGGATAATGTTTCACCTTTGGCGGGGAGGATATCCACGTCTGTCCCTTTTATTGACCATATGCTTACGCTGATGTCGGTGCACGGGAAGATCGGGTTAACTATAAAAGCTAGAGGGGATACTGATGTTGATAATCATCATATTGTTGAAGATATAGGTATTGTTATGGGGCAGGCTTTTAAACTCGCGCTTGGGGATAAACGCGGGATAACACGGTACGGTACGGCGGTTGTTCCTATGGATGAAGCGCTGGGGATGGTATGCCTTGATATTTCAAACCGCCCGTTTATTGTGTGGGATGTTGAGTTTAAAAAAAATAAGGCTGCGGGGTTTGATTTTGATTTAGTGGAAGAATATTTCCGTGCGTTCGCGGTTAACTCCGGGATTACGTTGCACGCGAAATTGTTTTACGGGAAAAATAATCATCATATGTCAGAAGCGTTGTTTAAGGCGTTAGGGCGAGCGCTTAATACCGCGGTTAGTGTTGATCCAAAAATTAAGGGTATTCCATCGACAAAAGGAAAATTATAAATTTTTATGCTGCCAAATAGTAAAGGATACTATGGCCTGTTCGGCGGGATGTTTATGCCGGAAACGTTAGTGGCATCAGTCGCGGCGTTAGGGGTGGAGTATCATAAGTTAAAGCCAGGCCGCAGGTTTTGGGATGAAGTACGGGAGTATAACAAAACCTATGCCGGGCGTGCGACACCGTTGTATCACGCGAAAAGATTATCCGCGTTGGTTGGGGTTAAAGTTTACCTTAAACGCGAAGACCTCGCGCATACGGGGAGTCATAAGATTAATAATACGCTTGGGCAGATCTTACTCGCACGTAAACTCGGGAAAAAACGTATTATCGCGGAGACCGGTGCGGGACAACACGGGGTTGCTACCGCAACTGCTGCTGCGTTATTTGGGTTGGAATGCGTAGTGTATATGGGCTCAACAGATGTTGTACGGCAGAGTGTTAATGTTGAACGTATGAAGATCTTAGGTACCGAAGTTCGGGCAGTAATAAGCGGGACACAAACACTTAAGGATGCGATTAATGAAGCTCTACGTGACTGGGTGACAAATGTAAGGTCAACTTATTATCTTATAGGTTCTGCTATAGGGCCGCATCCGTATCCGTTGATCGTACGTGATTTCCAGTCGGTTATCGGGAATGAGGTTAAGTCGCAAATACAGGATGCTGAAGGCAGGTTGCCGGATTATCTTCTTGCCTGTGTTGGCGGAGGGTCAAATTCTATTGGTTTATTCTCACCGTTCTATAATGACCGTAAAGTAAAAATGGTGGGGGTCGAAGCTGCGGGGAAGGGGTTACACACCGGGATGCATTCCGCGAGTTTAACGCAAGGGAAGGCCGGTGTCCTGCATGGAACTAAGACGCTGATCTTGCAGGATAAGGATGGGCAGATCGCACCCGCGCATTCAATCGCAGCGGGGTTGGACTATCCGGGGGTCGGGCCTGAACATGCGTTTTATAAAGCTTCAGGGCGTGCGGAGTATGTGTCAATAACAGATGATGAGGCGGTGGAAGCGTTTAAGTTGTTGTCACGTATGGAAGGCATTATCCCTGCGTTAGAGTCTTCACACGCAGTCGCACAGTTGATGAAGATGAAAAAAAGGTTTAAGCCTAAAGATATCGTTGTGGTGTGTGTCTCCGGAAGAGGGGATAAGGATATTGAGGTTGTGATGAATTATAAGGCACGGAAATAATGGTTTATGAATAATAGGCTGGAGAATAAGTTTAAGGCTCTCAGGAAATCCGGGCGGAAGGCGTTGGTGATATACGTTACCGTAGGAAATCCCGGAGTTTCTGCAACGGAACGTATTGTAAAAACACTGTCTTCCTCCGGTGCGGATATCATTGAACTCGGGATGCCGTTCTCAGACCCCATCGCTGATGGCCCGGTGATTCAGGCGTCGTCGTTTAAGGCGTTGGAACACGGGGTGGATTACGCAAAGTTTTTGGCGTTAGTGAAACGGTTACGCCGGCAAATTGATACTCCGCTGGTGGTGATGACTTATTATAACGTATTGTTCCATCGCGGGAAAGAGTTGTTCCATGAACTTTCATCCGCGGGGGTTGACGGTCTTATTGTTCCTGATCTGCCGTTAGAGGAAAACCGCGGGTTTTCTGTTCAGGCAGCTAGGTGCGGGTTGGCGTTTATTCAGATGGTAACCCCGACTACACCGGAGAAACGTGCGAAGGATATCTGCAGAAAAAGCAGGGGGTTTGTCTATGTTGTTACCCTCACAGGTGTTACCGGCGCGAAGAATGGCTTACCTGCGGAATTACTGGGGAATCTACAAAAATTAAGAAAGTGTACGGATAAGCCGTTGTGTATAGGGTTTGGGATTTCGAAGCCGGAACATGTTTTATCCGTCAAGAAGTATATCGACGGAGTGATTATCGGCAGTGCGGTGATTAAGATTATTAATAAGTATGGTGATACCCGAAAACTATATCCTGCATTGTCGCGGTATATCAATAAGATGAAGGCTGTGTTATAGTATAGGTTGATAATTACAGTGGTGTTGGGTTATAATATATAATAAATATAGTAGTTTGATGCTGAGATTGATTATTGTATAAGAGGTGATGTTATTATGCTGAAAATTAAGACTGAGAATCCTGAGAATAAAGAAAAAGTGGTGGTACAAACCCCGGCGGGTAGTATTGCTGATAATACTCAGCCAGTAGTGCCGGTGCAGCAGCAACCGCCGCAACAGCAGGGTAAGGGTATGCCCGACGGGTTGTGGGTTAAGTGTAAGAAGTGTGAAGAGATAATTTATAATAAGGAACTTGAGGATAATCTTAAGGTATGCCCTAAATGCGGGTATTATTTCAGGATGAAGGCTCATGAACGTATCAAAATGCTTGCTGATGAGGGAACTTTTAAGGAGTATGATCCGGATATCATGCCGGTTGATATCCTGAACTTTTTGTCGTATCCCGAAAAAAAGCCGTATGCTGATAAATTGAAGTCAGAACAAAAAAAAACTGGGCTTAATGAAGCGGTAGTAACCGGGGAATGTGAACTCAGCGGGGTTAAAGTAGGGATCGGGGTTCTGGATTTTTATTTCCAGGGCGGTAGTATGGGTAGTGTTATGGGTGAAAAAATAGCTAGGCTCGTTGAAAAATCTATCCTCAAAAAAATGCCGGTGGTCATTGTATCCGCATCAGGCGGGGCAAGGATGCAGGAAGGTATTTTGTCGTTAATGCAGATGGCAAAAACGTCAGCTGCAATCGGGAATTTGTCGCGTCATAAACTGCCGTATATTTCTGTGATGGTTGACCCTACCTCGGGTGGGGTGACTGCATCGTTTGCAATGCTTGGAGATGTTAATATAGGCGAGCCCGGGGCATTTATTGGTTTTGCAGGGCCTGTGGTTATTGAGCAGACAATACGGCAGAAATTGCCGCCGGGGTTCCAGAGCGCTGAATTTTCACTTGAGCATGGGTTGGTGGATATTATTATTCCCAGAAAAGAACTTAAGGCTGCATTGCACAGGCTGTTGGGATATATGCTGGCTAAGCCGGTAGCGAAACAGTAATTATTCCTGTTTTAATTAATGGCAAATCTTAAACTTAACCGCCAAGGAAGTTATGAGTCTGCTCTGAAGTTATTGGATAGTTTTGGGCTGTACTCAATGAAGTTCGGGTTGGTACGGATACGCGGAGCGCTGAAAGAGTTAGGAAATCCGGAACGCCGGTTTAAAGCCATTCATATCGCGGGGTCTAACGGTAAAGGTTCGGTCTGCGCGTATGTGAGTAACGTGCTTTTTCATTCAGGGTTTAACGTCGGGCTGTATACCTCTCCGCATATCTTAGATGTGCGTGAACGCGTAGCATATAATAATTGTGTTATCACAAAAAATGAGTTTGCTGCGTTGGTATTCAAATATTATCGTCATGCTAAAAAGTGGTATTTAACATATTTTGAATTTCTTACATTACTTGCGTTTGTGTACTACGCTGAAAAACAAGCGGATTTTGTTGTTCTGGAAACAGGGCTGGGGGGTAGGTTGGATGCTACAAATGTTATTACTCCACCGCTGGTGGCTGTTATCACAAGTATAAGTTATGAGCATACGTATCTTCTGGGTAATACATTATCCGCCATTGCAAAAGAAAAAGCTGGGATTATCAAACGCGGAGGTATTACCGTCACAGGTGCGTTGCCAAGTGATGCTGCGAAAGTAATTAAACGTATTGCAAAAAAACTTGGGAATGACTTGTATATTTTTGATAAGGATTTTGGGGTAGTTCACGGTGTGGTACCTGGGATTAAGGGTGATGTACAGAAGATTAATGCTGCGGTTGCGGTAAAAACTATTAATGCTTTGGAGAAGTATAATATTATTATACCGCAGAATATTATTAAACACGGGATTGAGTCAGCAAGTATACCCGGCAGGTTTGAAGAAAAGGTTGTGGGGTACCGGCATAAAAAGATTAGGTTTGTCTTCGATATAAGCCATAACAGTGATGCGTTGGGTATGTTAATGCAGGCTCTAGAAAAGTTTTATAAGAACAAAAAAAAGGTTATTATCTTCGGTGTATTGAAGGATAAGGATATTGAACGGATCGGGGATGTGCTCCTTAAGAACAACGGGGTTAAGTATATCCTCTGTAATCTTAAAACACCGCGGAGTGCCGATGTTAATGAGGTTGCAAAGGTGTTATACCGTAAAGGTATCCGCGATATTGTTATTTCGGATAATATAGAGGACGCGGTGTACGCTGCAGCGGGGAAGTGTTATGTCAAGAACGCAGTGGTGGTTGTTACCGGGTCGTTTTATACCGTAGCGGAAGTTAAAGAGTTAGTAGGGATATGATTGATGCTTATATGAAAACAATATTTTGGGTGCAGAGGTTAATGTTCTTGGTAGTTTTAGCGGCGGGAATATTATGCACTGCGGGAAGTGTTGTTGCCCGTGCGGAAGAAATGCGGTTCAGTGCGGATGGCGTAGTCTATGATAATGCAACAAATAATGTTAACGCCGAGGGGAAGGTTAAGCTTTCATACGGTGAGACAAAAATTGATGCGGGCCACGCGGTGTTTAATATCGATACAAAAATTGTGATCGCAACGGGTGCGGTGACGATTGTTGAGGGTAAGAATACTATTGTTGCAGAAAAAACGGTGTATGATATGTCCTTAAGCAGCGGGGTGATTTACGGGTTAAAAATTACGGTGCCGCCCTGGATGATTTCTGCTGAAACAACGGAAAAGCCGGATGTTAAAACGTTGAATACTAAGAATACATTATTCACAACGTGTGATGCGGAGAAGCCGCATTATTACTTAAAAACTGATAAATTGTCACTTGTGTATGACGATAAAATGATGGCGGCGGGGACTGTATTGTATATACGAAACATCCCGGTGTTTTATTTACCGTTTTATTATAGGTCATTAAAGGGTAAGCATATTAATGTTGAACTTTATCCCGGGTACGGCGGGGTGGAGGGCGCGTACTTGCGGACACGGATAGGGTATCCGTTGATTGATCATACCTACACAAAGTTGTTAGTGGACATGTATGCCAATAAAGGTAACGGTATCGGCGGGGAGATGAGTTATGACATTCCAAATATTTTTAACGGCGGGATGAAAGGGTCAGTTTACGGGTACTACATAGACGAACGGGATACACTCCTAAAAAGAGGTAATGTGTTGTTCAAACACTGGCAGGAGCTTACCCGTGGGTTGGTGTTCACAACGGATGCAAGTTATTTTAGTGATGAAGGGTTTAATGATACATACGTACGGGATAGCTGGTTGCGGGTTAACCGTAATATAGGGTCAAACCTGTCGTTGACTTATAACAGTGCGTGGTATACACTGCGGATGTTTTACGATGAGCAAAGGTATTGGGATGTACTTAAGAAAACGTATGAGGTTAGTACATTATCATCGCCGGGGTTGAGTTTTAGTACGCAGCCGCGGAATGTGTTTAATCTGCCGTTGAGGTATACTACCGCAATGAATTTTAGTAATGCATATTCAAATACCGCAGGGTGTTATATTAATTCAGTAAGCCCGGTAGTTGAGTTTAATCATAATATGCGGTTATTTAAAAAGTTTACGTTATACGAGAATTTTGGGGTGAGGTATAATTGGCAGGATAAGGTTTCGAGTACTGTCCAGACACCGGTATCCTTGGGGTATGATTACGGCGGGGTGTCACTCAGGAGTTCTTTGGGCCGGTATGTAACTCTGGATACCGGGATTAATTATGAGCATCAGGTGTCAAGTATAATTACCCGCAGTGTCGTACCTCTTTCCAGTATGATAAGGTTCGGGTATATCGGTGATGTTTTGATTAATACGCAGTACGATGTGTTATCCTCGTCATGGTCGGTTCTGAATGCAAGCTGGAGATTCAATTTTATGCGCGGGCTCGACGTGACATTGCAGAACAGTTATGATTTGTATACCGGGCGGGTGGGGTTTATTCAAGCTGATTTTCTTGTGGGTAGGCGGTTTGGGAGTAATTTTAATCTCGGGATGAGTTATGTGTTCAGCCCTGCCGTAGAATTACCGGTAATTCCCGTGGATACCGCAAACCTATGGGCTGCGTTGAAGCTAAACCTCTGGGATCAGTGGTTCCTGCGGTTAGTTCTGAGGCAGGGGATGACAAACTTTCCGACCTCGCCTGTTCTAAATATTTACCCTCCTGCGGAACAGGAAATCGGTATCACCCGTGACCTGCACTGCTGGATCGTTAGGTTGTATTACCGTCAACGCGCGTTAGTGAATGAGTTCTGGTTTTCTATTGATTTAAAGGCGCATATGAGTAATACAGGCGCAAGATATGATACTTCCAGCGAACTTGAATGGTATCCTTATCGCTAAAAAACCTGATTTGTGAAAAAAAGTACATACGTTTGTGTTTGAAGTTATACCCCATTATATAATAAAATATATAGTTTATTGTAAAGTGGAGGATGAATGAGAATACTTATTACCGGTGTGACGGGTTTTGCAGGGAGTCATTTACTTGATCTTTTAGTGAAACAAAAAAAGGTTGAGATCCACGGGACGTACCGCTGGAGGTCGAAGCTTGAGAAGATTCAGCATAATCTTGATAAAATTGAACTCCACGAATGTGACCTGCGGGATATGTCGTCCGTACGCAGGACATTGAATTCCGTAAAGCCGGATATTATGTTTCATCTCGCAGCGCAAACGTTTGTCCCAATGTCATGGGATGCGCCGGTGGATACTTACGAAACTAATGTCCTTGCGCAGGTTAATATTATGGAATATTACCGTGAGGCAAAAGATACCTGCCGTTTAATTGTTCCGATATCGTCGGAAATATACGGGCAGGTTTACCGTAAAGAGTTGCCGGTGAGGGAAACTAATACTTTACGCCCTCTATCTCCGTATTCCGTTTCAAAAGCTGCACAGGATATGGTGTGTTACCAGTATTTTAGGTCGCATAAGGTTGATAGCGTGCGTATCCGCGCGTTTAATCATGATGGCCCGCGTCGTGATGATGTGTTTGTATGGTCAAATTTTGCGAAACAAATTGCGGTGATTGAAAAGGGATTAAAACCGCCGGTGATAAGAGTCGGGAACCTTGACCCGGAACGGGATTACGTCGATGTGCGTGATATGGTTCGCGCGTACTGGCTGGCATCACAAAAATGCCCTCCTGGTGAGGTTTATAATGTGTGTACCGGTAAGGCAAAAAGAATCGGGGAGTACCTCGAACAACTGGTGAGTAATTCTAAAATCAAACTAAAAGTTGTTGTGGATAAACAGCGTTTTCGCCCGACGGATACACCGGTTATGGTAGGGGATTATTCTAAGTTCAAAAAAGCAACCGGGTGGGTGCCTGAGATTGAGTTCAGGCAAACGTTGAAGGATTTACTTAATTACTGGCGGGAAAGGGTGTAAATGAAAGGGTTGATACTCAGCGGAGGGAAAGGTACGCGGTTGCGGCCTATCACTCATACTAATGCTAAGCAATTGATTCCTATCGCGAATAAGCCCATACTGTTTTATGGGATTGAAACTCTGAGGGATGCAGGGATTATTGATATCGGTATAGTGGTGGGTGATACTGCAAAAGAAATTCAGGCGGCTGTCGGGGATGGGAGTAAGTTCGGTGTACATGTGACGTATATCCCGCAGGAAGCGCCATTAGGGTTGGCGCATGCTGTGCTTATTTCAGAAAAGTTTATCGGGGATAATAAGTTTGTTATGTACCTCGGGGATAATCTTATTAAAGAAGGTATCCATGGGTTGGTAAAAAAGTTTGTTAGTGTCCCGCCTTCCGGTGCGCAGATATTGCTCGCTCATGTGCCAAACCCGAGGCAGTTCGGGGTGGCGAAGCTTGAGGGTGAGAAAGTTGTTGAATTAATAGAAAAACCTGAGATCCCGCCGTCTGACCTTGCATTGGTTGGGGTGTATATGTTTACTCCAAAAATATTTGAAGCGGTGAAGAATATTGTACCGTCAAAACGTAATGAGTTGGAGATCACGGATGCTATTCAGTATCTTATTGACCATAAATTTGATGTTATACCGCATATTATCTCCGGGTGGTGGAAAGATACTGGTAAACTTGATGATTTGCTGGAAGCTAATTGTTTAATATTGAACTCAGTTACGAGTGATATTAAAGGCGAGGTTAGCGGTGATACAAAGATTACGGGTAATGTTGTTATTGAAAAAGGGGCGAAGGTTTTGGGGTCAACATTATGCGGGCCGTTGGTTATCGGCACGGGGAGTGTTATCAAAAATTCGTATATCGGGCCGGATACATCAATTTATTTTTCGGTTAACATAGAATCCAGCGAAATTGAACGCTCAATTGTATTAGAAAATTCTAAGATCGTTAATATCCATAAGCTTGTTGATAGTTTAATCGGGCAAAATGTGGAACTCATAAAACAAATGAATGCTTCTTCCAATTACCGTATTATGGTTGGGGATTCCAGTAAGATGGAGCTTGTATGAAAATGATTATCCGGGATTCAATACTTATTGACTTGGTTGTGCATAAAGATCCCCGCGGGCAGTTATTCGAAATTATGCGGAGTGATGCCAGGTATTTTCACGGGTTTGGCCAGGCGTATGTCACTGCGTGTAATCCCGGGTATGTGAAAGCATGGCATTACCACAAAAAACAGTGGGATAATTTTTGTGTGGTAAACGGTAAGATGAGAGTTGTGTTATACGACAACCGTGAAACATCTAAGTCCTGCGGGAAAGTGCAGGTTATTGATTTGTCTTCTTCAAAACCGCAGCTTCTGATTATCCCGCCGAAGGTTGTGCATGGGTTTGCGTGTATCAGCAAAAAAGCTTGTTATGTGCTTAATATGCCGACAAAACTGTATAATTACAAAACACCGGATGAGTTCAGGATTCCATTGGCATCTGAAACTGTGCCTTACAGGTTATGGAGGAAGTGTAAGGGATGGTAATGAAAAACTGGAGGTTAATTTTTTATGCGGTTACCCTGGTACTAGTTTTTTTTGTGTATTCCGGGATATTGGTGGAAGGAAAAATTAATTTAGTGCCGGATAATTATAATTATTTTAAGGATCTTGCCCTGGCATTACAGTCAGGTAAAGTGGATATCGCGTATCCCGCAGAAACTCAGGCACATGATCTTGTGCAGTATAATAACAAATATTTTCTTTATTGGCCGCCGGTACCCGCGGTTGTGTATATTCCGTTAACGATGATGTTTGGAAGGAATACGCCGGATGCGTTTATTACTGCAATGTTTGGTATGGTTAATGTCCTTCTTTTTATAATATTACTTGAATTATTTGTGAAGAAGTATAACATCGGGTTGGGGTTTACGGGAATAACCGCTCTCGCGCTATTCTGGGCGTTCGGGACTGTGCATTTTTATATGTCAAGAGTTGGGAGTGTGTGGTATACGTCTCAGGTGTTGGCGCAAACGTTTTTGTTGCTATCAATCATTTTTGTGTTAAAAAGTAAGAGTGTACCCAATATTTTGTGTTCGGGTATATTCTACAGCCTGGCGGTATACACCAGGAATGATTTGGTATTTACAATATTCTTTATTGCAGCGATTTATTTTACACATACCAGAGATGCTGGTAATGGGAAGTATAGTTTAAGCAAAATTGCGGTATTCCTCGTACCATTTGTTTTATTATCATTAACAAATCTTGCATACAATTATTCGCGGTTTGGTAATGTTTTTGATAATGGAATAAAGTATCACAGGATGGACTCTCATTTTACGGAAGATTATGCAAACCACGGGTATTTATCTGCGCATTATCTGTTACGCAACTTTTATACCGAGGTAGTCCATGCGCCGTATTTCAAGAAAGAGTTTCCATTTTTTAAGTTTGATGCGGAAGGGTACGGGTTTTTGTGGGTTTCGCCATTATTGATATTATCGGTTATTAATTGCGGGTATTACAAAAACGCAGTGATAAAAAATTTGTTGCGTAAACCCGGAGTAAAGTCAAACTGTAGTTATGGCGATACTGTTGTTATGACCGGAGCATTGGCGGCTGGGATTACCGTTGCGGGAATTATTATGATGGTCATGGGTACGGGTTGGGTGCAGTTCGGGTCACGGTATAGTTTGGATTATCAACTGGTGATGGTATTGTTTGGATTATTTATTTTAAAGGATGTTAGTATCAGGAAGTTGGTAGTACCATCAGCGTTGTTGATAGCAGGTTCTATCTTTATGAATTATCATGGTATGAAGTATTATTTGAATCAATAAAGGGGGATGTGTGCCCAATAAAAACGGAGTTACAAAAAAATGCAAAGTATTTTAGTTACCGGCGGGGCAGGGTTTATCGGGTCAAATTTTGTGAGGTATATCCTGAACAAGTATGCCGGTTACAAAATTATTAACCTTGATAAACTGACTTATGCGGGTAACCGTAATAACCTGGCGGATGTTATGGATAATCCTAACCACGAGTTTGTGAAGGGTGATATCTGTAACGCCGCGCTTGTAACGCAACTGGCGGAGAGGGTTGATGCTATCATAAACTTTGCAGCTGAAACTCATGTTGACCGCGCGATTATGTCACCCGGGGTGTTTATTAAGACAGATATGGCTGGGACGCATACATTGCTTCAGGCAAGCCGTAAGTTTAAGCATAAAAAGTTTGTGCAGATTTCAACGGACGAGGTTTATGGTTCAACCGCACAGGGTAAGTTTACCGAGGAGAGTAAGGTAGCGCCTTCAAATCCGTATTCCGCATCAAAAGCTGCGGGTGACCTTCTGGTGTTGTCATACTTCAAAACTTATGGTATGCCGGTGTGTGTTACGCGTTCATCCAATAATTTTGGGCCGTACCAGCATCCTGAAAAGTTTGTGCCTTTATTTATTACTAACGCTCTGCAGGATAAGGAGTTGCCTCTATACGGTGACGGTAAAAATGTTAGGGATTGGTTGTACGTAGAAGATAACTGTGCAGCGATTGACGCGGTGTTTCATTCCGGGATAAACGGTGAAATTTACAATATCGCCGGGGGGAATGAGGTGTCAAACAAAGAACTTGCTGGGAAGATTGTTTCTACCCTGGGGAAGCCAATGAAGCTTATCCGGTACGTAAAAGACCGGCCTGGGCATGATAAACGGTATGCGGTTGAGACAAAAAAGATTACTGAACAACTTGGGTGGAGGCCGGAACATACGTTTTTGTCGGCTCTAATATACACAATTAAGTGGTACCAGGAAAATTCTGTGTGGTGGGAGAAAAAACGTAACCGCAATTTCCTGGAATTTTATAGTAAACAGTACGGGGATAAGTGAAGTTGGTATTGATGAAATGAAAATATTGATTACCGGGATAAATGGTATGCTGGGGTATGCGTTGTACCGCGTATTTTCTGTACAAAACGGGTATCATCTTTATGGGTTGGATACAAAAGAGCAGGGAAGCGCGTATGAACTTCAAGGGTATGCCCGCGTGGATATTACCAATGCGGAGAATGTGTATGGCGCAGTGACAAAAATTAATCCTGATATCGTAATCCATACAGCAGCGTATACGGATGTTGATAAAGCTGAAACTGAACCTGATCTTGTACACAAGATTAATGCGTTGGGGACACGGAATGTTGCGCTGGCATGCCAGAGGTTTGATGCTGCAATGGTATATTTTAGTACGGATTATGTGTTTGACGGGAAGTTAGAGAAGTATCAGGAGTATTCAGTACCGCATCCGTTGAACGTTTATGGTGAAAGTAAACTCCAGGGTGAACACTATATCCGCGGGTTGCTGAGTAAGTTCTATATCGTTCGTACATCGTGGTTGTTCGGGTCAAACGGAAAAAGTTTTGTGGGGACTATACTCTCAAAAGCGGTTAATAGTAAGAGTATTGAAGTTGTGGATGATCAAACCGGGTCACCTACTTATACTGTGCATTTAGCGTCAGCGGTTGCGGAGTTGGTTGGACGCCAGAATCCGGGATTATACGGTATATGGCATATAACAAATACCGGCTCCTGTACGTGGTATCAACTTGCGGAGTATGCGGTTAAATTAAAAGGTATAAACTGCGCTGTAATGCCAATAACGACGAAGAAGCTTAACCGCCCGGCGGTGCGCCCAAGAGTTTCTGTACTAGAAAACCGCTGTTGGCGGGTTGAAGGGTTTAAGCCTCTGCCTTCATGGCAGGATGGGGTAATTGATTATATCGGGGAGGTAGGTATAGATGAGTAAAAGGTATTTAGTAACCGGCGGGGCGGGATTTATCGGGAGCCATATCTGCGATTATTTGGTGAAGGCCGGTGCAAGGGTGAGGGTACTCGATAATTTTTGTGCGGGTAAGATGGAGTATTTAGCGGATATCAAGAATAAGATTGAAATCCAGAGGGGTGATATCCGGAACATAAGGGATGTTAGGAAAGCTGTAAAAAATGTGGATTACATTTTTCATGAAGCAGCACTGCGGTCAGTCCCAAGGTCAATCGATAATCCTGTAGATACTAATGATGTTAATATAACTGGAACGCTTAATGTATTAATCGCTGCACGGGATGCCGGGGTTAAACGCCTGGTTTACGCTGCGAGTTCATCAGCATACGGTGATTCTAAACTGTTACCGAAACGGGAAACACACTTACCGGCACCGATATCGCCTTATGCCGTTGCAAAACTTACCGGCGAGTATTACTGCCGGACATTCAGTAAAACGTTTGGGTTAGAGACTATTGCGTTACGCTATTTCAACGTATTCGGCCCAAGGCAGTCGCCGGAATCTGCGTATGCTGCGGTAGTGCCGAAGTTTATTGAATGGGCGTTGGAAGGTAAGCCTATACAGATACACGGGGATGGGAAGCAGTCACGGGATTTTACGTTTATTGATAACGTAGTGTTAGCCAATATACTTGCAATGAGGGCAAAGCATGCCTGTGGTGAAGTTTATAATGTTGCGTGTAATGAACGATATACTGTTTTGCAGATAGCGCAAAATATTGGTAGAATATTGGGGAAGAAACTGGAATATAAGTTTTTGCCGGCACGCGCGGGGGATGTGAAACATACTCAGGCGGATATCAGCGCGATTAAACGTGCTTTGGGGTATAAGCCTAAAGTTGGTTTTGTTAAAGGGATGGAGATAACCGTAAAGTCGTTTTTATGAAGAAAAAAAGTGGAGTAATAACAAAAAAGGTTTGTGTCATAGGTACCGGTTATGTCGGGCTGGTGACCGGTACGTGTTTAGCTGAGATCGGGCATAAAGTTATTTGTGTGGATAATAATGCCGGGAAGATTAAGCTGCTGAAGGCCGGGAGGATGCCGATATATGAATCCGGGTTACGCGAACTTGTGCTAAAAAATGTTAAGTCTAAGAGATTAGGGTTTTCTTATAGTATAAGTGATAGCGTTAAGAAGTCGGACATAATATTTATTGCAGTTGGTACGCCAACCCGTGACGACGGGTCATCGGATTTAACACAGGTGGAACGTGTTGCTTCAGAGATTGCGCGTAATGTTAACGGTTATAAAATAGTGGTAGAAAAATCTACGGTACCCGTAGAAACCGGTGGGTGGGTAAAGAAAACTGTGCAGCGGAATAACCGTTCTAAATGGCAGGTGGATGTCGTGTCAAATCCGGAATTCCTTAGGGAAGGGTCGGCGGTACATGATTTTCTTAACCCTGACCGTATAGTTCTTGGTGTGGAGACTGCAAAGGCGGAGAAAGAACTTCAGGAACTTTATGCGCCGTTGAAGGCAAAAATGTTGGTTACTGACATAAAAAGTGCGGAGATTATCAAACACGCGTCAAATTCGTTTCTCGCGACTAAGATTTCGTTTATCAATGCTGTAGCGAATGTGTGTGAACGCGCAGGGGCGGATATCGAAAAGGTTTCTGAAGGTATGGGTTTGGATAAGCGTATAGGCCCTGCGTTTCTTAAAGCCGGGTGCGGGTTCGGCGGGTTTTGTTTCCCCAAAGATTTGCGCGCGTTCGGGTGGATCTCAAACAAGCTTGGGTATGATTTCGCATTGCTAAAGGAAGTTGATAAGGTTAATCAATTACAAAAAGAGTT
>Ga0265292_1001696_pt1 | contig 18184 bp, 20 predicted proteins | sample Munlanlewell296A_FD_189080 | JGI IMG/M metagenome (GOLD analysis project Ga0265292, IMG submission 189080) | Leachate microbial communities from a municipal landfill in Southern Ontario, Canada - Leachate well 296A | ecosystem: Engineered > Solid waste > Landfill > Unclassified | place: Canada... | reverse complement strand
TTTTATGTCCTGCAATTTCATTTATTATTCCTGAGGGAAGAAATAACGGATTTTCTAATTTCTTATTAAATAATTTTATTTTAAGATCCATATTTTTAATAATTATGAATAATTAATTTATAATGGTTTTATAATTTTCCCGAATCCTGGTTTAACTAATAATTTTCCGTCTTCAAAAACTTTTATTCCTCGAATAAAAACTCTTTTCAGCCTACCTTTTACTTTCCAGCCATTAAATGGTGACCAACCGCATTTTGTTTTTAAATTTTTATTATCAATAATATACTCTTCTTTTTCGTCAATTTCTACATAAGTATTTTCATCAGTTTTGATATTAAATATTTTTTTAGGATTTTTATAGCATAATTCGATTAATCGATTAATCGATAATTTATTTTCGGAAACAGCTGTTAATAAAAGCGGCAAAGTTGTTTCAAGCCCAGGAACGCCAAATGGTATTTTTCCGCCGGCTGGCGGACGATTTTTTTCTTCGATCGTATGAGGGGCGTGATCTGATTCAATGACATCAATATATTCTAAATTTTTCCAAATAAAATCAACATCTCTTTTTGTTTTTAAAGATGGTTTCATCATTCCAAAAGGGCCTAATTTTTTTTCATCGGATGTTGTCAAAAAAAGATGATGAGGCGTAACTCCACAAGTGACTTTATAACCTTTTTCCTTGGCATTAATTATTATCCGAAATTCTTTTTCTGAACTAATATGACAAATATGAATTCTTTTTCCTGTTCTTTTCATAGCTTCCATGACCGTCGCTAAAATATCTTCCTCGGCATGAAATAAAATTGGTTCGTCACTTTTCCAGGTAGAAAAGATTCTCAGTAATTCGTTTTTATCAATCAAAAAATTTCCTGTAGTTTTATTTAAATAAAGTTTTAGCCCAAAAACATAAGGCTCCATTTTCATTAATTCATCTAAATTATTGCCTAAGCTTCCTGCATAAAAACCTATGTCACAAACGGTTTTTTCTTTGGCTATTTTTATTTTTTCTTTCAATCTTTCTAAGGTAGTAATAGGAATTTTGTTATTTGGCATATCTAAAACTGTAGTAAATCCACCCGCAATTGCGGCCGAAGTCCCAGTAAAAAAATCCTCTTTCTTTGTCTGCCCCTGATCACGAAGATGGACATGGATATCAATTAAACCTGGTAGATTAATCATAAATACTCATCCCAACTTTTTATTTTTAAATCTTTTCCGCCAGCTGGCGGATTATATCAAAATTTATTTTTGTAAACTTTTCTTGAGCAGAGGGATATCAATTTGAACAGTTTTCCAGACAACCTTAATATCTATTTCATCATATCCATGAATCAAAAAATTTCTCATCCTGATTGCTTCTTTGAGAGGAAAGTCGGGATGATCGGCCAAAAAATCTTTTGAAATTCTGCTGGCCGCTTCACCAATTATTTCAAACTGGCGAATGACTGCGTCTTGTCTCATCTCATCTTTCAAAAATACTTCAAAAGTTATATTCTTCGAATACTCTTCTATCTTGGAAATAGCTTTAGAAATGTCCTGAAGATAAACTTGATTATTTTTTTTCATAAAGAGTTTTCAAGTCTCTAAAAATATTTTGCCTTAAAACTTTTTTGACATTGGACTTTAAAACTAAATCAATCTTTTTTTTAAAGATATTTTCTAATTCTTCCTGAACTTTGGACAACTCAAAATATGACTTTGTTTCACTAAAGTCAATCAACATATCAACATCGCTATTTATTCCTGCCTCTCCTCTTGATTGCGATCCAAAGAAGCCAAGATAAACGATGTTTTGTTTGTTACAAATATTATCTATTTTATTTTGATCTATGGTAATTTTCATATAAATATTATATCACTTTTACAGGTATTCATCCCAACTCTTAATTTTTAAGTCACTGATTTTATACTTATCCAATGAATTTACAAAAAATCTGGCGGAATTTAGATCGGTAAACAGCGGAATGTTGTTATCAATTGCCGCTCTTCTGATTAAATATCCATCGGTGATCACTCTTTTAAACGAACCTTCATTATTATAATCCTCGCTTAAATTAATGACCAGTGAGACTTGATGTTTTTCAATGAGATCAATGACAGTCGGACCTTTCTTTTCAAAAAGTTTATAAACTATTTTTGTCTTGACTCCTTTAGTTTTAAGAAACAGATGGGTTTTTTTGGTGGCGTAAAGCTTAAATCCAAGATTTTTTAATCTCCAGATCGATTCGGAAAATTTAAGTTTAAAATCGTCGCCCCCGATCGTCACCAAAGCGGTTTTATTTTTTAAGGACAGCCCTGTTGATAATAAGGACTTTAGATAGGCTTCCTCGGCCGTATCACCAAAACAGGCCACTTCCCCGGTTGAGCCCATTTCAACTCCGAGAGCCGGGTCGGCCCCTTCCATTCTGGCAAAAGAAAATTGAGGTGCTTTTACCGCTACATAGTTTGGATATTTTATTTTGTATTCAAGTGCTTTTCCAAAAAAACTATCTACAATAACTTCGGCAAAATTAACTCCGGTTACTTTAGAAATAAATGGGAAAGTTCGCGAGGCCCGCAAATTCATCTCAATTACATAGACTTCATTATCCTTGACCATAAATTGAATGTTAAAAGGTCCGGTAATATTTAGTGATTTTGACAAAAGACTTGCAATCTCAATCATTCGCTCTCCGCTGAAAAACCGGACTCGTTCGGCCGGATAGACGATCGTTGCATCGCCCGAATGAACGCCGGCATGCTCAATGTGATTAGAAATAGCAAAAACTTTGACTTTTCCCTTTTCGGCGACTCCATCAAATTCAATTTCGCGGGCATTAACCATATATTTGGAAATTGTCACCGGATGTTTTTTATTAATGTTGGTTGCCTTTTCAATAAAATGTTTTAACTCAATTGGATTGTAGCAAAGGTTCATCGCCGCTCCGGACAGGACGTAGGACGGTCTGACCAAAATCGGATAACCAACCTCACGGGCAAATTTTAAAGCCACTTCCATTTCGGTGAAACTGTTCCAAATAGGCTGCTTTATATCCAAATCATCTAAAAGTTGGGAAAATTTTTTTCTATCTTCGGCCCGATCAATATCAACGGCCGATGTTCCCAGTATTTTTATTCCATACTTATCAATTTTATTAGCAATATTGTTAGGAGTTTGACCACCAACTGAGACCACGACTGAAGAGGACTTTTCAAAATCATAGATATCAGCCACGCGCTCAAAGCTCAGTTCTTCAAAATATAATCTGTCAGAAATGTCATAGTCAGTGGAAACGGTTTCTGGATTACAGTTGATAATAATTGATTTTTTGCCGTATTTTTTAAGATTTAATGCGGTGTTTACGCAGGTCCAATCAAATTCAACCGATGAACCGATTCGGTAAGGCCCAGAGCCCAAAACCATTACCCCTTTCTCCCCAATCGGAGCAACATCGTGATGATTACCGTTATAGGTTGTGTACAAATAATTTGTCTTGGCCGGAAATTCCCCAGCCAGAGTGTCAACCTGAAAAACGGAAGGAATGATTTTGTGCTTTTTTCTGATTTCCCTAACCTCTAATTCTCTAATCCCTAATCCCTCTCCAATCTTCTTATCTGAAAATCCTAATTGTTTTAAGCGTAATAATTGTTTTGGTTGTAAGGAACGCATATATGCGTTCCGTACGGTTAGAAGGTCCCGTTCCGCCTCCACGATTGCCTTTAACCGATATAAAAACCATGGGTCAATTCCGCTTAATTCATAAATTTTTTGAACAGTTATGCCCAATTTTAAAGCTTTGGTTATAAAAAATATTCTTTTTGAGTTTGCTTGTTTAATCTTGGCTATAATTTCATCTTGAGTAAGATTAAAATTATTATCAGTTACTCCTTGCGCCCCAATATCAAGCATACGAACACCCTTTTGAATCGCTTCTTCAAAAGTTCGGCCAATCGCCATTATTTCTCCAACCGACTTCATCGAACTGCCGATTTTTTCCGTCGTTCCCTTAAATTTATCCATATCCCAGCGGGGAATTTTAACAACAATGTAGTCTAAGGCCGGTTCAAAAAATGACTGGGTAACCTGGGTGACTTGATTTTTTATTTCCATCAGACTTTTTCCGAGTATTAATTTAGCCGCAACATAAGCTAAAGGATAACCGGTGGCTTTAGATGCTAGCGCTGAGGAACGGGACAATCTGGCGTTAACTTCAATAACATAGTATTCGACCGGCGAGACAGGCCCCGTCAAAGGATGAGGATTTAGCGCGAATTGGACGTTGCATTCGCCCACAATCCCCAAACTTCTAACAATTTTTATCGAAAGCTCCCTCAGGTAATGATATTCAAAGTTATTTAGCGTCTGACTTGGGGCAACAACGATTGACTCGCCGGTGTGAACGCCCAAAGGATCAAAATTTTCCATGTTACAGACCGTGACGCAGTTGTCATATTTATCTCTGACGACTTCATATTCTATTTCTTTATAATGGTGTAAGTACTTTTCGACCAATATCTGCGGCGAAAAAGCCAATGCCTTCTGAGCCAGGAGAACAAATTCCTTTTCATTATGAGCAACCCCTGATTTTTGCCCTCCTAAGGAAAAACCTGCTCTGATCATGACCGGATAGCCTATCTCAGCGGCTTTTTTTATTCCTGTCTCAACCGTAGTCACGGCAAAACTCTTTGGAGTGGCAACTTTTATTTTGTGCAGATGATTGGCAAACTTCTCCCTATCCTCGGTCAGATCAATCGCGGTAACTGGTGTTCCTAAAACTTGAACATTGTATTTCTTTAAAATGCCTTTTTTATAGAGGTCCATCCCACAGTTCAAGGCTGTCTGACCACCAAAAGATAAGGTAATTGCGTCTGGTTTTTCTTTTTCAATTACCCGCTCAACAAATTCCGTCGTCACCGGTAAAAAGTAAACTTTATCAGCTAATTCTTTTGAAGTTTGAATCGTGGCAATATTGGGATTAATCAAAACCGTTTTAATACCTTCTTCTTTGAAAGCTTTAATGGCCTGAGAGCCGGAGTAATCAAATTCACCCGCTTGACCGATCTTGAGAGCGCCGGAACCGAGAATTAAGATCTTGTGCATAGGGATTAGGGGCTAGACCGTTAGGGACTAGGGATTAAAAACAAGCAACTAGTAATTTTAGTAAATATTTTTGTATTTTTAAATCTTTTATTTATTTTCATAATCATATTTTCTAATCCCTAATTGTCTAAACCCTAAACCCTTCTCAAGAACTCATCAAACACCCACTCTGTATCTGTTGGCCCTGGACACGCTTCTGGATGAAATTGAACTGACATAAAAGGCAGTTTTTCATGAACAATACCTTCATTTGTATTGTCATTGGCATTGATAAACCATGGTTGGAAACCCTTAGGAATTTTGCCAATGGCAAAGCCGTGATTTTGCGTTGTCAAATAACAACGTTTTGTCCCAACCATAATACACGGCTGATTCTGGCCCCGATGACCAAACTTCATTTTGTAGGTGTCTCCTCCCGCGGCAAGCGCCAGTATTTGATTTCCCAAACAAATCCCGAGTATTGGAATCTTTTTTGCCATAACTTTTTTAACTGTCTCAATTGTTGCGTCACACATTTTTGGATCTCCTGGTCCGTTTGAGACTACAACTCCATCGATCTTTTCCTTTAATGAAAAAATATCAAAATTCCAAGGAACGGTAATTACCTTAACTCCCCTAACTAATAAGCTTCTTGTGATATTTTTTTTGAGTCCGCAATCAATCAAAACAATTGTTTTCGCTTGTTTATTATTATCTTGTGAACGATCGTACATAAGATAATTTTCCGTAATTATTTTTTTTGTTGAAACAATATTAACTAAATTCTTTTTATTAGAATCATCAAAATCAATATCTTTGTTAAAAACTATTTTTGCAAGTTGGGCTCCCCCATCCCGGAGTTTTTGTGTTAAATAACGAGTATCCGCAATCACTAGACCTGGAATTTTTTCTTTTTTAAGCCACTCTGAAAGCGTCATCTGACTTTGAAAATGAGAGGGGGTATCAATATATTGGGAAACGATCAAACCAGAAACATGAATTCGATCTGATTCCCAGAATTTTTTATCAGGAACTCCGTAACTACCAATGATTGGATAGGTGTAAACAAGAATTTGACCCTCATACGAAGGATCTGTTAGAGATTCTGGATAACCAACCATCCCTGTTGAGAAAACGAGCTCACCAGAGCGAGGTTGTTCCCAACCAAAACTTTGACCCTCAAATTCCGAGCCATCAAATAAGACTAATTTAGCATTCATAGAAAATAACAAATATCAAAATTCAAATAACAATTGAACCTGCCTGCCGGCAGGCAGGTAACAAATTACAAATAATCAATAACAAAACTGTTTTGACATTTGATGTTTGTTATTAGTAATTCAATTGTCATTTGTTATTTATCATTTAGTATTAATTTGAAAAGTGCCATCCTCACGTACATTCCATTTTTTGGTTCTGTTGTCAAGTAAACCGCTCGCGGATCAGTATCAACCGCAGTTTCAATCTCCCCGACTCTCGGCAACGGATGCATCAACAACGTATTCTTTCCCGCCTTCATATCAACTAATTTTTTGGTTAAAATAAAGCTCAATTTTAATTTTTCATACTCATTTTTATCAGTAAAACGTTCTTTTTGCACCCGCGTCCAGTACCAGAAGTGACAGTCAGCCGGAATCTCCTCAAATGATTTTATTTCGACTAATTTTATCTTTCTTTTTTTAGCTTCTGCTAAATCTTTATTAGACAGGCGTAATTGTTTTGGAGATAAAAGATAAAGCGTAATATTTTTAAAAATTGAAAGGCCTTTGATCAATGAATGGACAGTCCGACCGTTTAAGAGATCTCCCACCATCAAACCCTTAATATTATCCAAATGCCCATACTTTTCATAAATCGTAAACATATCAAGCAAAGCTTGAGTTGGATGTTCCCCGATTCCGTCACCGGCATTGATGACTGGAATCTTAGTTACTTCGGCCACTTTTTCGGCTGTTCCAACTTGCGGATGACGAATAACGACGGCATCGGAATATTGTTCAATCATCATAATCGTGTCTTCAATAGTCTCACCTTTGACAACCGAAGAATTTTGCATCGGGTTTTGATGTTCGATTGTTTGACCGCCTAAGCGTTTGACCGCGGCAGAATTAGAACTGAAAGTTCTTGTTGATGGTTCAAAGAATAAAAGGGCGACGATTTTACCTTGAAGAATTTTGAGCAGTTGTTTTGAAGGAGTTTTTTTAATTTTTTTTACTTGATGAAACAAAAACTCTATTGATTTTCGATTAAACTGATCGAGGGAAATAATATCTTTCCCAAAAAAAATCTCAGAGTTTTTCATAGCTTCTGAGAATTATATTGTATACGATTTATAAAAAAAAGCAAGGGGAAAAATTTAAGTTATTGGTATAATGTAAATAGCCGGGGTGGCGGAACTGGCATACGCGCAGGTTTCAAAAACCTGTGAGAGTAATCTCATGAGGGTTCAATTCCCTCCCCTGGCACTCAAACAATAATGAGAAGAAAATCAAAAAAGATGATTAAGTGGAGTTTTGAATTGGCATACGCAGTAGGATTGATAACAACTGATGGTAATTTATCTAAAGATAATCGCCATATTACTTTAACTTCTACTGATAGACAGCTTCTTTATACATTTAAATGTTGCCTTAGTAAAAATAACAGAATAACAGAAAGTACTCCAAAAAAAAGATTTCGGAAAAAAGCATTTAAAGTTCAGTTGGGAGATGTAGTGCTTTACGACTTCTTAATTATGATAGGGTTATCTGCTAATAAATCCTTGACAATAGGAGAGTTAAAAATTCCACAAAAATATTTTGTAGATTTTTTACGAGGTCATTTAGATGGAGATGGAAGTATTATTTACTATAAAGATCAATATAATACCTATCTAAATCCGAAATATATATACGATCGCCTCTTTGTATATTTCACATCTGCGAGTGAAAAACATATAGAATGGTTACAAAAAATTATTATTAAACTGAAAAAAATACATGGAAATATAGAATCTTTAAAATTTAAAACAAAAAAATCAAGCAATTCATTTTATCGTCTTAAATTTAGTACAAAAGAAGCAAAAATTATTCTAAATTGGATTTATTATAGAAATGACCTTCCTTGCTTATTGAGAAAATATTACATTGCAAAACCATTTCTGAATCCCTCCTCACCCACAATAAATGCTTTATCGCCTCTTGACAAGAAGAAGAAGAAGTATAATGCCACCAATGAATCCTAAAGAGGCTGGGAAACAAAAATTTGATCGTTTTAAAAAACAAGCTTTATTGGTTCTCACGACTGCTTTTCGTGCTCCGTTAATGGTTATGATGGGTTGTGGAACAACTGTCAATGGAATTTCCGTTCATGATCACCACAACGGCGAAAAAATGGCAACGGTTAATTTGGGAATTATTGGCCCTTCAGTATTGGTACCATATAATGAATCACAGCATGGAAAAATAAAGGATTGGGTAGAAGAAGGCGAAAAAGTTGACATCGGTACTCTTAAACTTAAGAATAACCTAACCCCCCTTCATCGCCATACTGTTCCAATCGACGGTCAAATTGGTGCTCAGGAATTTGTAGCTGAATGATATTTGTTTTATATCTGCTCTACATCATGGGGCATTGATTCGATGAGTGAGCTTTGAGTGATTTGAATAAGCTCGGCATTTTCCCAAAGCTCATTAATATTTCTGGCTCCTGAATATGAAAGGCCTGAGCGGACACCGCCAAGCAGTTGATTGATAAATTCGGCAACATTTCCCCGATACGGAACAACTGCTTCGACTCCTTCGGCCGCATATTCTTTCAGGTCCTTTTTAACTTTTATATCATTCTTCTGTCGATCATGATTAGCCATAAGGGAAGCCATTCCACGAGTCAGTTTGAATTTTCGGTTATTTTTAAAAAAAGTCAAGGCTGGTGACTCATCACATCCGGCAAATAAGGTTCCAATCATCACGGTTGAGGCACCAACTGCTAGAGCCTTCACCATATCTCCGGAATTTCTGATTCCACCATCAGCAATAATTGGAATGTCATATTTTTTTGCGACCGCTGCACATTCAGAAATTGCCGTCAGTTGTGGAACTCCCGCGCCTGCAACAATCCTGGTAATGCACAAAGCTCCTGGACCGATTCCGACTTTAATAGCCGAGGCACCGCTTTTTATCAATTCTTCGGTCGCCTCTGGAGTGGCCACGTTTCCGGCAATGATATCAATATTGGAAAATCTCTTCTTTAATTCTTTTAAAACTTTAATTAAATATATTGAATGACCATGGGCAATATCTATAACGATCACATCAGCTCCAGCATTGATTAAAGCTTTAGTTCTTTCGATATAATCATCTTTGATTCCAACGGCCGCTCCAACTAAAAGATTTTCTTTTTTGACGTTCCTAACCATTTCCGCTTCACGTTCAATCGTTGCAAATCGATGAATAATTCCAATTCCACCTTCACGAGCCAGTGCAATCGCCATCTCAGTCTCCGTCACTGTATCCATATTAGCCGAAATAACTGGAATTTTTAACTTTATTTTTTTTGTCAGATAAGTTGATAAGTCAACTTCACTACGAGAAACCAAATCGGTTTTCTGAGGTACTAATAAAACGTCATCAAAGGTCAAGCCTATGTCTTTTCGGATATTCATAGAAAAAATTAAAAAATTTCTAATTAAAAGCACTGGATTCCCGCCTCCGCGGGAATGACTCAAACGAAAACAAAAAAAGCGAAGATATCAAATTTTTTGCGGGTTAAATTCTTCCGTCAAAAAATTTCGGTATCGAACTTTTTATTAAACAAAAATGCTCGCTTTTCGTTCAGGGCTCACTGACACAATCTTTATCTTAACTTCTAAATATTTTTCAACAAATTTAATGTACTTCTGACAATTAACCGGTAATTTCTTAAAAGACTTGATCTTTGAAATATCTTCTTTCCAACCGTCAAAATTTTTATAAACCGGTTCTAATTTTTTCAATTCCAAATACCCGCACTGACTAAATTCAATTTTTTTACCATCTAATTTATAGTCAACACAAACCTTAATTTGGGAAAGCCCTGATAAAATATCAATTTTAGTAATTGCAATTCTGTTAATTGAAGATAAAAGACATGCAAACTTGACAGCCGGTAAATCTAACCAACCAACCCGGCGCGGTCGACCCGTCGTCGTCCCATATTCGTATCCTCTTTCGCGGATATCATCGGCAGTCTTTTCAAATAATTCCGTTGGTAATGGGCCGCCACCGACTCTTGAGGTGTAGGCTTTGACAATTCCCCAAACTTCATCAATTTTTTTTGATGGAACACCGCTGCCAATATTGACTCCTCCTTCAATAACATTTGAGGCCGTCACGTAAGGATATAGTCCAAAACTGTTATCAAGCATCACTCCATGAGCACCTTCAAGAAGAATATATTTTTTCTGTTTAATCGCTTTTTGAAATATTGCGAAAGTATCTCTAACCATAGGGCGGACTCTTTCCGCCAACTTTTTAAAAACTGGTAAATAAGTTTCTACTTTTATTGGGATAACTCCGAAGGCAACTAAAATTTTGTTTTTAATCTCTGCCTGAAATTTAAACTTTTCGACGAACAAAGGCCAGTCTAAAAGTTCATAAATTCTGATTCCATTATAACTAACTTTATCAGCATAAACCGGTCCAATTCCCCGCTTAGTCGTTCCTAATTTATTTTTTCCCCGGGCATTTTCATACGCCTGATCAAGTTCTTTGTGATAGGGCATGATTAAATGGCAACGGGGAGAAATCACCAATTTCTTTTTTAAATTAATGCCCATTTTTTCAAAAATATCCATTTCTTCAAGTAAAACATCCGGGTCAATCACGGTTCCATCGGCTATAACTACAGTTGGTTTTTTTTGTAAGATCCCTGAAGGAATCAAATGAAAAGGAAATTTTTTTCCATTAATAACGACCGTGTGGCCGGCATTGTTTCCGCCATGAAAACGAACCACCAAGTCAGCTTTTTCAGCCATTATATCAACTATCTTACCTTTTCCCTCATCCCCCCACTGACTGCCGATGACAAGTTGAATCATATAAAATTCAAAAATAATGATTTCAAACCCTCCTAATATTAACAATAATTGATAGAATTAGTCAAGGGATTAAACATTAAATGTTAAACGGTTAAATGTTAAATAAACTGTTAAACCTGCCTGCCGGCAGGCAGGCATTAAACTATTAAACAAAAATGCGTTTAAGGTTTCAAGTTTTAATAGTTTTTTTAACTGTTTAAGTTTTAACGGTTTAACTGTTTCTTTAACCTTTAATATTTAATCTTTAACACTTAAATGCTTACGTTTACGATAATTTTAATAACACTTGGATCAATAATATTTCTATTTTCATCCAAAACCCTCTCCCCCATCCCCTACTTTCCCTCCCAACCTGTTGACATACCACTGATTATTAAGGCTTTGAGTCTAAAAAATAACCAAACAGTTTTTGATCTCGGGGCTGGCGACGGCATTGTGATTTTTAAAGCCGCAGAAGAAGCTTTTCAACAGGGTCTAAACACTAAGTTCGTTGCTGTTGAAATAAATCCCGTTTTAATCTTAATTCTCTATCTCTGCCGCCTATTTCATCCAAATAAAAAAAATATAAGAATTGTTCGCGACGATATTTTGAAAATGAATTTCAATTCGCCAACAATGAAACAATTGAACAATTTAACAATATATTTATATATTTCACCGTGGTATATAGAGGAAACGATCTCAAATATCAAATCTCAAATATCAAAGTTTTCTGTAGTTAGCTATATGTATCCTTTGAAAGATAAGACCGCCTTCACCAAGGTTACGGCGGTCGAGGGAAAAAATAAAATATTTATTTATTGATATATTTAAAGATTTCTCGCGGTTTTTTGACAATATAATCAACTCCGGCTTTCCTTAAGGCTTCAACTGTATGTAAACCCCAGGAGACACCAATCATTTTAATACTAACTTTTTTACAGGCTTCAACGTCGCGGATTTCATCCCCTATATAAATTACTTCAGATTTTTTTAATTTAAAATCTTTAAGAAATTTTTCCAAATAACCGGCTTTGCCAAAAAGATCGGTCTTGCCGTGGACAAAGTCAAAAATATCAATATTATTATGTTTAATAAACACATTAATATTTTCTATTCTGTTTGAAGAAATAATCGCTAATTTATATCCTTTTTTTTTCAATTTAAAAAGAAACTTTTTCACTCCGAAAAAAAATTTAATATTCTCCATTTCTTTTTCCAATTCTATCTGCATATTTTTAATCATATTGACTACAAATGGAAGTTTGAGCCAAGCCTTTTTAAAACTACCCTTCAGTAATTCCTGATAGCTTTTTGATCTAATTTCGTTGATTATTTCTTTTTCGCTAAGATCATCTATTTTGAGAAGCTTGGACATTTCTAAAAATTTCTGGAAACTAAAAGGAAGGGTATCGGCAATCGTTCCATCAAAATCGAAGATGATATATTTGATCATTATTTAAATTATATAATAAAGTTATGCTTAACTTGTTTGGCTTGGATTATGCCATGACTACGTTCTTACGAGATATCATTCCCCATTCTTCTTTTTTCAACTATTTTTTTTCCTTTTTTTCTTTAAAAGGTGCTTCGATTTTAGTCTGGATATTGGTAATTGCAATAGTGGTAATTTTGGAAGAAAGAAAAAACCCCGGAATTAACAAAAGAGACAAAAAATTTATTTTTTTATTTTCGATTTCTTTTTTATTCACTTTTTTATTAGCAGATATTGTCCTAAAAAATATTTTTCTCCGTCCTAGGCCGATTCAACTGACTAGACTGATTCAACCGATTTTTACCTGTCCAGCCGACTTCTCCTTCCCCTCCGCCCACGCAGCCACAGCCTTTGCCGCCGCCACAGTATTGACTTTTTTTAACAAAAAACACCGCTGGTTTTATTACACGATAGCAGTATTAATTTCCTATTCAAGAATCTATTTGGGTTGCCATTATTTTTTTGATGTAGTAGCTGGAGCGTTGCTTGGCTATTTAATAAGTATACTTATTACCAAACTATTCCCTAATCCCTAACCGTCTAATCCCTATTCCCTAACTTCAATCCGTCCCCGATACATTCCCATTCCGCAGGAGAAGTTGATGAAGCCTGTCTCAGTCGGAGTAAATTCAATGATATTTTCGCCTTCTGCCAGAGCTTTTGATATTCCTAATTTTGGAACAACAAAATATCCTTGGCAGCCGAAGACGTTTTTACCGTTAATCACCCATTTGACCGGAATTCCTTTTTTAATAGTAAATTGGTTTGGAGAATATCCCCCGCTGATAACATCCATATTTATAATTTGCTTTCCATTTTCTATACTAACGCTCGTTCCCGTCCCTTTAATGCTTTGATTAAATCCAATATTTATCCCATAAATTGACAAAAAATTACTTGCATAATATATACCGAGTATCAAAACACCAACCGCGACTGTTTTCATAAAGTACTGGTAGACCGTACTCTTCAGTAAACCTCTTAAATTACCGATGAATAAAATGGCCGGTGCTGTTCCTAAAGCAAAAACCGCCATCGTTAAGGCACTTTGCCAGGGGGACGCCAATCCAAGAGCATAAACCTGAGTTGCCTGGGTAAACCCACAAGGTAAAAAGTAAGTAATCGCCCCTAGGAAAAAAGCTGATTTATGAGGATCTTTGATTAAAGTGTGTTCCAGTTTTCTAAAAACATTTGAGGAAACTCCATATGGAATAATTGAGGCAAATGAAAGAATTTTTAACATATCAAGGCCCAGTAAAATCATAAAAACGGCGGCAAGGAGCGTTAGTCCCGTTCCAAATTTTAAATTAGTAATAATGACACTGCCGACTAGTCCCGCTATAAAACCAAATATTGCATAAGAAATAATCCTGCCTAAACTAAAATATACTGCCTGTTTTAAATTATTGGTTTTTTTGCCTATTGTTGATAAAAACAACGCTCCAGAAGTCGCCATACAGGTTGAAATGGAAGCTACTAGACCTAAAAACAAAACTGTTAATAAATTTAAACTACCAGTAATATTGATATCCGGAATAATATTTATTTCTTTAGCAATTAAATAAATTAAGACTAAACCGATGGTAATTAAAAATGCCTCAAAAATCTTTTTGTTTAACGGTTCTTCATCTTCATTTTTATCTTTCCTATCTCCTATCTCATATCCATATGGCTGAATTTTTTTGTTGACAATTTCCTGATCTAAATGGCCGGTAAAATAGACCTCTGCCTCCTGTTTTTGAAAATTAGAACTAACAGTCGTAACATTAGACATTTCTTTAAATTTATCGGTGATCAAGATCTCACAAGAAGGACAGTGCATACCCTTGATGTAGAGAGTTTTTTTACTGATTTTAGTCATAAAGAAAGATTAAACCATTTTAAAAAAAATTTTGCAAATGAAGATACTTTTTATCGTCAATCAGCAATTCTTTCCATCTTTGTAGCATTTCATGCACAGTCCCCCATTGCTGCAACTATAATCAGGTAGCTGCTGAAAAAGTTTTTCTGTAATTTGATTTTTTATATCTGTACCATAAAATAGAATTATAGAAATAATCAATAATAATATTCCTCCAACAATTAATTTTATTTTCATATATATCCCTGTAATGAAAAATAAATAAGATAGACTGCTGCTGCCAACATTAATACCCCACCAATTCTTTGAACCAATATCATATGTCTTATTAATTTCAATTGAAAAACTTTGTCGGTTATAATCAGACCAAATATAAAAAACGGAGTAATAAAACCGATCCCGTAAAAAATAATCATAAAAACTCCATTGACCAAATTTCTTTGAGCAATAATGAATGTTAGTATCGACGCTAACTGAGGACCAATACAACCCAAGATAACACCACCATGCAATAAACCATCAATAAAAGCATGTGAATGATTATTAGGCTCTTGCAGGTGTGGTCGTTCTAATTTAATGGCACCTAACATCCCCAGTCCCGAAATCAAAGTGACAATTCCGGCAATAAAATAGAGCTGACGGTTAATAGAATTAGTAAAGACAATACCTGTTAATGAAGCAATTATCCCTAAAGAAATAAAAATGAGAAGTATTCCGGAAAAAAAATAAATTACTTCAATCAATGAATTTTTTATTTTATTGAGAATTACCGGTACCATGATAAAGGTACACGGGCCAATGATTGATAGAATCCCTAAAATAAATGCGTAGAAATAATTCATTTTTATATTTACTTGAAATTGATTATTACTTTATTACTTTCAGGAGTTTGTTCGTCGGCTGGTTTAAGTTCTTCATTTTTGAGACAATAACCGGTAACATCACAAATTACTTTAGCTAAATTTTCTTTGGAAATATAGCCATCAACCGTATATTCTTTTGAATCAGCTTTTGTAGAAAAAACAAAGCCGGGAGTCAAGCTTAATTTATATTTTTGCATGACATCTTCACAATTTTCCCTGTTATACTTTTCCAGTTTGAAAGCCTGACCTTCTTTTTGTAGAAGCTCATCCAAATGCTGATCTTCCAAAATACACCAAAAACAGATCGGGGAATAAAAATATTTTATCGTCAGGTTTGCTTCGGGATTTCCTGCTTGCTCATCCGGACACTTGGATTCAAGTTTAATTTTCTTTGTAAACTCCGGTTTTAACCGTTGTTTTTTTAAAAGAATCACTTGTTGTTGAGTGATCTCTAACTTTTTCTTGTTAAAATTTATGGAATTTCTTAAACCAATATTAGCAAAAACTAACAAAAGAATAATAAACAAACCGATCATCAAAAAAAAATACTGTTTATCATCTTTTTTCATATTAACAACCTCCTACCTGTTGAGGAATATCTTTTAAAGCGGCCGGCAAATTAGATTTACCTGCTGAAGTAGTAGTCCCGCTATCGGTTACTGCCCCTTTTTTAGTAAAAAGATTTGCTAATGTTACCGTTTGTATTACGGAAACAAATACTAAGATCGATAAAAGTCCCACAACAAGCATATTAAGATTCAAACGAAAAGTTATCTGTTTATTCTGATTTTTAGATTCATCTGCCATTATTTATCACCTCCTTTAGAGATTGTTTGCGAATTCATTTCCCATTTTCCAACTGTTGTAACATCGATTGCTCTATACTAACCGTTGACAACCGATCGCTCATCCAGTCATCAACTGAAACTGATTTTGGATCAGTGCCTTTTGATTGCAAATAAGTTGCTACAATTGCGTAATGTTTTGGCCACCAGTAGCGGTACCATAAAAATAATTCTGCCTTAATTTTTTTATCATCCCATCCTTGGGTTATAAGAAATTTTGATAGACCCATAGCTGCTACAGCGTGTAAACAGTCTTTAGTATTAATTGGCGCATTACAACAGGGATGAGGTAAAAATCCAAAAACTTCCAGTCTTTTCTTTTGATCATCTGTTAAACTGGAATCAGTAATTTCTTTTTCCATCTCAACCATTTGCTGACCGTTCGTTTCCACATATTTTTTAAGAGTGACTGCCTGATTTTTCCATTTATACGGTCTAACTTCGTCTTTATCAGTTGGGAGAATATCGGTTGATCCACTGTTAACGGATGAAGTTGATAAAGTAATTACTCCGGAAGACAAAGCGTAGATAACTTGGGTTAAAAAAATTTGTTTAACCGCCACTGCCAAAATTGCAACAATCAGAAGACTTTTGACTAATTTTGATTCGAATATCATAAAAGAAAATTTTACTCAAATACTCATGAAGATTTTATGAAGAGAAATGTTTACCAAAAAAAGGGCGATTTAAAAATCGCCCCTATAAAACATCAATAATTACTTCTTTACAAAATAATTATACGCATTGGCAAAAAGATAACCAACTAGCCAAGTGCCGATTGTTGAGGTTGTCAGTCCCAGGACGAATGAACCTAATGACAGATTCAATTCAGAAATTTGGGTTAATTGAATACCATGGAACCACGACTGGGCAATCGTCATTGATAAATCCGGAAAAAGGGCTACACCAAACCGGCAAACAACATAGACTATGGCAACGGTTACGGCCGCCGCATTGGCTGTGGCTTTGGGATCATGTTTCATATTTTTCACCTCCTTTTAAGGTTTTCAAACATTAATTAAATCTTTTTCTGCTCGTTTTAATAATACTGCATTCACGGCAACAATTATAGACGATGCTGACATTAAAAGAGCGGAAAATTCCGGACGTAATGTAATGCCGAATTTAGGATATAAAACTCCGGCGGCAATAGGAATTGCCAAAATATTATAAACACTTGCCCACACCAAATTCTCTTTCATTTTTCGGACAGTGGCTTTACTCAAACGAATTGCCCGTAAAATATCGGCCGGATCAGATTTCATCAGAACAATGTTGGCCGTCTCTATAGCCACATCTGTGCCGGCGCCGATGGCAATTCCTATATCAGCTTGAGCTAAGGCTGGGGCGTCATTTACTCCATCCCCGACCATGGCCACAAATTTCTCCTCATCTTGAAGTTTTTTGACGTAATTTGCTTTCTCTTCAGGAAGAACTTCGGAAAATATCCTATTAATTCCTAATTCTTTGCCAATGGCTTCGGCGGTTTTTTTATTGTCTCCCGTAATCATGGCTACCTCCAATCCAAGTTCCTTCATTCGTTGAATCGCTAATTTTGCTGTTTCTTTAATTGGGTCTTGGGCGGCCACAATTCCGGCAATTTTTCCCTCAATCGCTATAAGCATTAAGGTTTTTCCTTGATCAAGAAGTCCGTCAATCTCACTTTGAATAAGAGAGATATCGACTTTTCTATCTTTCATCAGTCTTATGTTTCCCACCAGAACATATTTTCCCTCAACCGTTGCCTCAACCCCATGCCCGGAAATTGATTTGAACTTTTCCACTTTTTGAGGAATTGAGATTTTCCTTTTCTCGACTTCTTCAAGAATCGCCTTGCTTAAAGGATGACCTGACTTGATTTCGGCGGCCGCATCAAATCTGAGTATTTCTTCTTTTGTAAATCCGTGTGTTGAAATAACATCGGTCACTTTTGGTTTTCCTTGTGTAAGGGTTCCAGTTTTATCCAAAACAACTACTTGAATTTTTGATGTTTGCTCTAGGGTTGAAGCGTCTTTAATAAGAAT
>Ga0265292_1001695_pt1 | contig 18187 bp, 16 predicted proteins | sample Munlanlewell296A_FD_189080 | JGI IMG/M metagenome (GOLD analysis project Ga0265292, IMG submission 189080) | Leachate microbial communities from a municipal landfill in Southern Ontario, Canada - Leachate well 296A | ecosystem: Engineered > Solid waste > Landfill > Unclassified | place: Canada... | reverse complement strand
GGCTCTGAGGCCGCTGGCGGGGCTGGAGCGGTGTCAAATTTGGAACTCTTGATTGGAAACATGATTGGCATGATTACCATCGTGGCAGCTTTGTTTTTTTTAGTTGAGTTTTTTATCGGGGCTTTCAACTGGGTTTCGTCTGGTGGGGATAAAGGCAAAGTCGATACGGCTAGAAATAAAATGACGAATGGCGCTATTGGCATGGTTATTGTTGTGGCAGCTTATGGCGTAATTGGCTTAATTGGCTCGGTTATTGGCCTAGACATCTTAAATCCTGGAGCAGAAATCTTAAAATTAGTCCCTGTGCCAGCAGCAGCCCCCACAGTCGCACCATAATTTAAATTAAGGACTTTAAATGCTTAAATTCTTCAAAAAACTTTCTAAATCTACCGCCCTAGCTTTGGCTGGCATTTTAATTCAAGCGACACCAGTCATCGCGGCTATTAAGAATCCGGTCATTGGAACTTTGGGTAATGACGCTGCCAAAGCTGCTTCCGGTGCTACTTTCCTCGGTTATTTTGTTTCTCTCTGGCGGGCTATGATCAGTATCGGCTCAATCATGGTCTTGGTTTATTTTGCCTGGGGCGCCATTGACTGGATCACATCTGGTGGTGATAAAGGCAAAGTCGATACGGCTAGAACCAAAATTACCAACGCTATCATCGGCATAATTATTTTGGTTAGTAGCTTTACAATTGTTGGTTTCATCAGCAACTTATTCTTTGGCTCTGACTTTAATCTGCTCAAACTCACTTTCCCCAATCCATCTGGAGCCGCTAAATAATTAATAAGTCAAATTTCAAACTATGTCCGAAAATCTCATCGCCCTCACACTAGATATCGCCAAAGAAGCTGCTGGCCAAAAAGCCCCTGGCTCAGCCAATTTAACTTCTGCCGACGCCGGCTTTGGCAAATTAATGAGTGGTTTGTTGAGCTTCATCATGGTCATCGGCTCAATCTTGGTTTTAGTTTATTTAATCTGGGGCAGCATTGAGTGGATCACAGCCGGAGGCGACAAAGGCAAGGTAGATACGGCTAGAACCAAAATTACCAACGCCGTAATTGGAATTATTGTCCTAGGCGCTTCAACGGCAATTTTGTTGCTAGTTCAAGGTTTTTTGGGCACTTGTTTCTTAAAAATTGGTGGCAGTTGCAACTAGTCTATCAAAGCTTAAAACCAGTTATTTTTAGTGGTTTGACTTCCCTAGTTTTAGCTTGGTATAATTGACCTTAGTTAATTTGGACTATTAAATGTTTAGTAACAAAGGAGATAAATGAAAAAGAAACTGAATCAACTTATTTTATCCACCAGCACCGCAGCTGTGGGTTTAGCCATGAGTGTCAGTGGTGCTCTAGCAGTCAGTAGTTTGAGTGATGTTGATATTCAACCAGGCACTGGCTTCGCAACCAGTTTTGGTGGCTTAATGAACGGCATCATCAGCTTCGTAATGGTTTTAGCTGCCATCCTAGTGTTCTTTTATTTGATCTGGGGCGGCATTGAGTGGATCACCTCTGGTGGTGATAAGGGGAAGACTGAATCTGCTAGATCAAAAATCACTTCAGCTGTCATTGGCTTAATTGTGATTGCGGCCTCATACGCCATCTTGACATTAGTGCTGAACTTCCTAGGCTTTGCTAACCTCAACGCTGTGTTTGATAACTCAAAAGATATTAACGGCAAATAAACCGGTTAAGTTTGAAATGTTACAAGCCTCCTCACGGAGGCTTGTTTGGTTTTAGACCCAAATTTCAAAACCCAGTCAAGCTGAAAAATTTCGGCTATAATAAAGTTCGGCCATGAAAAAAAATCTCTCGCATCTTAAATCAACTATATCTTCCTGGGCGACTTTAACCGCCCTGCAGTTGGCTTTTCCAGCTATAGCTCGGGCTCAAACAAGGTCCTGGACTGGAGTGTGCATTAGCGAGAACGATCCTGACGTAGCCACTTTTTCTGGACTTCAATGTTTATTGGCAAATATTTTATCTGTTGCATTAACTATTCTCGGCCTGGTGGCTTTTGTGATGATGATTGTGGCTTCACTGCGTTATCTTTTTTCCGGCAGCAATTCTCAACAAGTCGAAAAATCCAAACAAACCATGACCTATGCTGTCATTGGCATTATTGTGGCCCTGAGTTCTTTTATCATTTTGAATTTGATTTCAAAATTCACTGGAGTGGAGTCTATTCTCAATTTCACAATTCCTGATTCAATGAAAGACTGGCGCTAATCTAGTTTTACAACCAATAGCCTCTAATTGCCGAACCTTCTCGACCTCTCATCATAATCAGCTAAGGCTTCGTCAAAAGCCCGCTCGTCAAAATCAGGCATTAAAATCTGGGAAAAGTACAGCTCGGCGTAAATAGCCTGCCAGGCCAAAAAACCAGAAAGTCGCCGCTCACCTCCAGGTCTAATGATTAAATCAGGATCTGGTAAATTAGAAGTATCCAAGTATTTTGAGATTGTTTCAGGCGTAATAGTTGCTCCCTCCCCTTCTGCAAGCAAAAGTTTTTTTATGGCTCTAGCAATTTCATCTCTCCCACCATACCCAATTGCCAAAGTTAAGGTAATTGAGTTGTTGGTTGATGTTTTCTTGACCCAATCACCTATCCCCTGTTGAATGTCAGCTGGAAATGACTCCAAATCGCCGATAACGTTTAACTTGACCCCCAATTCTGCCAATTTAACCGCATCTTGACCAAAAGCTTCTCTAAACAAAGCCATCAACCCAGCTACCTCTGCCGGGTCTCTGTGCCAATTTTCTGTGCTGAAAGCCCAGAGAGTTAAATATTTAATGCCCCTTGAAATGGCGTGCTTAACTAATTTCTGAATTAATTCCTCCGCCACTTTTCGGTGACCCTGTAAAATTTCTAGACCGTGAGTTTTGGCCCACCGGCGGTTGCCGTCCATAATTATAGCCACATGCAAGGGAGTTGACATATTCGCCATTATACGGCGGCCAGGTGATACAATTCCAGTCATGGAGAAACAGTACAATCACCAAAAATTTGAGGATCAAATCTACCAACTTTGGTTAGACAATCACTGTTTTGAGCCACACTTTTCAACCACCAATCAGCCCAAAAAGGCCCAAAAAACTTTCAGCGTTATCATGCCGCCGCCCAATGCTAATGATCCGTTGCACATCGGCCACGCCATGTTTGTAGCCCTCGAAGACGCTCTGATTAGACATCACAGAATGTTGGGAGAAGCTACTGTTTGGATTCCGGGCACAGACCATGCTGGCATTGAGACTCAATATGTTTTCGAAAAAAAACTCAAGAAAGCCGGCCAAAGTCGGTTTCAATTTGATCGCGAAACTCTTTATAAGATGATTTGGGACTATGTCCAAGAAAACTCTAACATCGCCATCGACCAAATCAAAAAACTTGGCGCTAGTGCTGACTGGAGTCGCTACAAATTTACCCTAGATCCAGATGTGGTTAAAACAGTTCTGGAAACATTTAAAAAACTTTCTGACCAAAAACTAATTTATCGTGACAACAAACTAATTAATTACTGCACCAAATGTGGCACGGCTTTTAGTAATCTCGAAGTCATTCACGCTTCGCAAACTGCCCCTCTCTACTACATCAAGTATGGCCCCTTAACAGTTGCCACAACTAGACCAGAAACCAAATTTGCGGATGTGGCTCTGGCGGTACACCCAACTGACAAGCGTTACGCTCAATATGTTGGTCAAACTCTAGAGATTAAGGATGTCTTGGGTGTTCAAAATCTCCCGGTTATTGCTGATGAGTTTGTTGATCCAGCCTTTGGAACAGGGGTTGTTAAGATCACACCGTTTCACGACCTCAATGATTTTATTTTTTGGCAAAAGCACCGAGCCGAGCTACCAGAACCAAAATTGGTCATCGATCACACGGGCAGAATGACGGCTGTGGCTGGTAAATATGTCGGTCTAAAAGCAGCCATAGCTAGACCTCAAGTAGTGACAGACTTAACCGAGCTAAATTTAATTGAGAAAATCGATACTAATTATCAAAACGCCATCAGTAGTTGTTACAGATGCGGCACAGCCATTGAGCCACTCCCCCTACCCCAGTTTTATATCAAGGTTAAGCCCCTCACCAAAAGAGTTTTAACCACCATGGATGCCGGCGAGTTTTCCGTCACCGGGGCTGGTCATGACAAGATTTTACGCCACTGGTTAAACAACTTAGACGATTGGAATATCTCCAGACAAATTGTTTGGGGAATTAGAATTCCGGTTTGGTATTCAAGCAAAGAAAATGCTGATATATCAATCGTATTTGTAGATAAGTCTGGTCAAAAACAAGTTGGCAAATTAGGCGATTTACTCAATACCACCCCTCTCGCTGACATTTCAGCTGGTCTTCAAACCCTAAGCGCGCCAATAACTGCTAAATATTTAATCAGCCAAACCTCCCCAGGCCCAGACTATATCCAAGAAACCGATACTTTTGACACCTGGTTCTCGTCTAGCCAATGGCCTTTTGCCACCCTTCAAAATACTAAACCTGGCGACTTCAAAAATTTCTACCCCACCAGCGTTATGGAAACTGGCTACGACATTTTGCCATTCTGGGTTATGCGAATGTTGATGATGGGATTATTCGTCACAGATAAAGTGCCATTTAGCCAAATCTATCTCCACGGCCTCGTTAGGGATGCTAAGGGACTCAAAATGAGTAAGTCCAAGGGCAACGTAGTTAACCCATTAGAAATCACTGCCAAATTTGGCGCTGATGCCCTCAGAATGGCTTTAGCTATCCGTTCTTCGGCTGGACTAGATAAATCAGTAGGCGAAGCCGATTTTAAGGCTATGCGCAACCTCACCAACAAACTCTGGAACGCAGCTAGGTTCTGTATCGGAGATCAGATCTCTGATGCCAGATCTCAGAAAGATGTGATTGAATCCAGCGCTAAAGATGACGAGTTTCTCAAAAAGCTCACTGTCGTTCACTCTCAAATAACTAAGAATTTTGAAAGGCTTCAATTGGGTTTGGCAGCCGAAACTACTTATAACGAGTTTTGGCATTGGTACTGCGATGAAGCCATAGAATCAGCTAAAACTGGCGAAATAAGCATGAAGGCCATGCTTAAGGGCTTAATTCAGTTTCTGAAACTTTTTCATCCGTTCATGCCATTTGTAACTGAAGCCATCTGGCAGCAACTTAAATCCCAAAAACTAGTTGACGAGCCGCTACTCATTAATAGTCAGTGGTAATACACTAATTAAACATGAGATTAGTTTCTAGATTTTGGCAGACTCTTTTAGCCAGTTGGTTAAACCTAAAGCTACTTAGTTCTTTGGGTCAATTTTTAGTCTGGTTTGGTTGGCAAACCTACACAAAATCTTCAGTTTTATTAATCAGCTTTATTTGGCTGGCAATCGCGGTGTTGTTGGCCACTCAACAATATCTATATTGGAATCAGTCTATCCAAGCCGCGCCACTCCCCACCCACCTAACAAGACTGACTAATCTAGAAAAAACCAACCTAAAACTCTGGAATCTGCCAAATTTGTTAGCTAAATGTGAGCTAATGTCTGCCCAAGCAAGGAAATTTCCAACCCATCGAGATCTGGCCATAAATGCCAGTCTTTGCAACACGGCATTGGGAAATTCTGCTCTGGCCAGCGAGTTTTGGAATCAAGCCAAAGACATTGATCCCAACTCTAATTTTTTTGCCCCTTCCTCTCTTAAAATTTCTACTGATAACTAAAAAGCGCGAGCCTAGACCCGCGCTTTAAATTAACAATCTTTAGCTGAGAAATTATTCTGTTGGTTCAGGCTTGACCTCAGCCTCTGGTGCTGAACCAGCTTCGGCTGCCGGATCGACCTCAGCTACCACCTCTTCAACTGGCTCAATCTTAGTTTCTTGAACCAAAACCACTGGGGCTTCTAAGCCTGCTTCGCCCAAAATTAGTTGAATTTTTTCTTGGTCAAACTTGAGGTCTTTTAATAGAATTGACTGACCAATTTCAGTTAAAACTGTCATATCAACACCAATATTCTCTGGCAAGTCTGTTGGCAGGGCCTCAACTTCGACAAACTCCAGGACTTTAATCACCACGCCGTTGGGAATTTCCACATCGCCTGTAAAGTCTAGTGGAATCTCGGCTTTGACTTTTTCCTTGAGGGAAACCTTCTTAAAACTAACGTGAATAACCTGACCAGACATACCGTCTTTTTGAATCTCGTCAAACAAAACTGGAATCTGCAATTTTTGGTCTTCGAGTGTTAAATACACCAAAGCTGTTTCTTGACCTTGGTTGAGCAGTTTTTGAAGCTCTTTAGCATTCACTACCACTGACTCAGAAGCCTGATGAGGGATGGTGATGCTGGCGGGAACTCCACCTAATTTCCTAATAGCTTGTGGCTTGGTTTTGGCCAGACGTTTTTTAACAGAAAGATTGATATGTGACATGTTATTCCTTCTAAATATATCTGATGCATTATACACAGCCTATTCTAGTCTGGTAGACCAAGAATCATAACTAATGCTTACCAGATCAGTACTCAAGCAAACATTACCCAAACACCAAAATTTAAATTGCTTGATCGATCAAGAGGAATAATTTTAGAAAAAATTCTGGACGTGAAAAAATTAAGCCTGGAATTAGCCTGGAGTTAGCCACCCCTATTCCAATGTAACACCCACAAAAGAGTGGGTCTTGCCCACAAATCTGAAGTTGAGCAGTTGATTGCTTAGCTCGGCCTGAGGAGTAACCTGCAAAACTCTAAGGCCGGGTTGATATGACAGAATGACCTCCTGAGAATCTTCTACCCCGGCCTGTTTTTGATTAAAAAAGAAGTATGAAAAACCGGATTCAGGTTGGATTTGCTGTCGATATTTTATTTCCAAGCCGACAGTCCCCTGTTTGGGAACCTGAATTAATGAACCGATCACCAACTTGTCTTGCTCAAAATATGTTGCTGCTTGATCTGGAGACAACTTTATCCCATTCAAACTTATCTCAACATCAGTGGCAGCTTTGCTTAAATAGAACTTAACAAATGCCCGATACCCTCCTTGAGGCCAGCCGTCGAGTTTTGACTGGTTTTTGAAGGTGATTAGGCGGCGGTGATTGATGGCAGTTTTTGAGATGTCAATGTGATCAACAACTTTTCGCTGAACAAATGGATTAACTTTATTAATGCCAACATTAGCTTCGACTTGATACAGCGAGTCCACAAAACAGTCATTATTGGCAAATTTAACCGGGCAGTTGGGTGAAATCAAAGCTCCGCTCCAACCCCGATTCGTCCAAAAGCTAGCTTCCTGACCAAATTGGGCTACTTGAATATCATGACTTTGCAATAATTGGCCGGAAGTATTTAAAAACTTGACCAACTTAAGTGAGTCTAGTTGAACAATCTTTGGAACCAACTTAGTCATTACCAAATTCAAATAATCAATTTTTTTGCCATTAACCTCAACAGCCTTGGTGGTGGTGTGAAATTCAACTCGATCATAAAAGTTTTTATCACTCACTTGTTCGTTAAGTTCTGAGATCTCGATTGGGCCAGTTAAAGCCAACCAATTCTTAACGACTTCTAGAGTTATGCCGATAACTCCGTCCACCGGCTGATCCAGCGATTCCTTCAAGAAAAAATTAATTTGTTGGGCTGAGGTGGGAAAATCTGGGCTCCAATTAGCATCTCTTAAATACCAGTTTGTCTCTCCCAGATACTTCAAAACCTCGTCTGGAGGGCTGATTTTGGTAGCCAATTGGTTGTCAATTTCATAAACATTTTTAAAATCAGCGCTAATCAGGCTATTTTTATCGAATCTCAACAGTCCGACTGCCTGAATAAACCCTCCGGTTGGTCTCAGCTCCTGTTGATCTTGAACCACCAAGGCATAAACCCGCTTCCCCTCCCCTCCTAAAGTCGAAGAGAAAACCTTTAAAAATTCTTGCCCAACCGCAATTGACTCAAGTGTTTTTAGAGATTGGTTTTTTAAATCAGTTAATTGTTCAGACTGATTTAAGCTCAATTTGCTAGAATCAATTTTGGCGAGTTTTTCCTCTAAAGCTTGAGTGGTTTTTTGATGACTTTCCAGTTCTAAAGTTAGCTTGGATATTTCTGGCGCCTCATTTGAAATAGATTGATCTAAAGTGTTTTTTGTCAAATTACCAATATCTTGGGCCAGGCCAATTTCCTGACCCACATACTCTCTGAGCAAGCTCTTGATTTCAACAATAGCCGTTGCGTCCGCCAGCAGCTCATCATCTAAAATTGATTGATACAAACCCAGCTGAAACTTCAAGGGGCTCAGCCAAAATTCTGACGAACCAGCCTCCCCTATTGTTGTCAAACTATCACCAGTGGCCAACTTCGAATATGTTTGGAGTTCTTTTTTCCAATCCTGGATCGCAATAAAATATGAAAGTTTAAAAAACCCCCAGAGGAAAATGGTTAAGACTCCCAGAATCGACAGGGTTAAGCCTAAATAAAAAACCGCCTGATGATGCTTGGTTTTACTAATGATTTTTTGAGTATTCTTGGCCTTGTCTGTTAGCCGGGTTTTTAGATCGCCCTCTCTTTGCTTGCTAAAGATTTTTTGCAACTCCCCCTCCAATTCAGCAATCCCAATTAGAGGTTTTTCATTAAGATTGGATTGCTGTATGGATAAATTTTCTGCTATTTCCCGCGCCGCCGGCTGAGCTGTCAGCTCCAACTGAGCGACTCCTACTAACTCAGCCGATTTTAGAGGCTTGAGTTGCCCGTGAGTGGCTTTTTTCTGTGTTGATTTAAGCAAGCTATCTATGGTCGTGGGGGAGGAATTGAAAATGGAATCGGTCGTATCTCTTGAGGAGGTTATCTGGTTTTTCTCGACAGCCGCACCGGCCATAAAAGCTCTGGGTGAAAACAGGGCGCTTTGACCAAAAGACTGAGCTTTTCGAGAAAACTCTTCCAACCTCATGAGGGAATGGGGGAGCGATCTGATTTGAGCGTCTAGGTGCTTTAGGACGTCTGATTCAACCTGACAGACAATTTCGACTGAAAAGTCTTCTATCTCAGGCTCTGATGCCAGCGGTAAGAGGGTGGGTGAGTAGGCAAAATATTTTTCGATTAAATCGGCCATTTGACTCAAAATTGTCTGACTTAAAATTGCCTTGCCCTGAACTAAAATTTTGCTGGGGCGATGAGGTTTTAAAAGTTGTTGAGCGATGGCCTCAAAAAATTCTTCTTGGGTTTGAAGGTGCCAATTTTTTTGCGGATCTAGCAAGACTCGTTCGTGAGCACACATGGCAGAAAGTAGTAGGGGAGACTCCATTTCTCCTTCCACCAAGACCTGATCTAGAGTTTGGGAAAGACAGTCTCTGGCCACAAAAACCTGAATATTTTCCCAATCCCAAATAGTAGCCATTATCAATTCTGACTGGTAATTTTGAGCCAGACTAGCTCTCAAGAAGTGGTGAGCTGGCTTGTTTGGCCAAAACTTTGTTTGACCCAAAATAAATGTGGCTGGCAACTGGCTTTCAGATAAATTAGCTAAAAAAGTCTGCCAGTCTGGGGAGATTTGGGGTGTTTCCACCAGTGGTTCGAAGCCATATTCTCCAATCGCCGCGTCAAGGCCATGACCAAAGCCAGTGACAATAATAATTTTATAGACAAACTTATCGTCTTCAAGAAGCTTTTGCCAACCAGAGCTAAATTCTGCCGGACTGAAAATTGTTGGATGAAGATTGTTATTAATTAAGAGAGCGGAAATTCTATCCACCAAAGCTAATTTGGGCAGATCAGTAACAATAATTACTTCTGGAATATCTTGAATGGCTTGGGTTATCAGCGACATGGGCGGGTCACAAAAATCACTACCCCAAATGGGGTTAATGACTCATTGTACCCTGATCCATCGCTTCGTTGGCAAGCTGATCAGCTCGAGCGTTTTGAGACCGAGGAATGTGGTTAAAAATAACTGGCTGGGGGAGGGTTGAGAGTTTTTCCCAAATTTCCTGAGCAAAAACCAGCAATCTTGGTTCTTTAATTTTCCAATTTTTAGACAACTGCTGGACAACCAAAAGAGAATCAAGTTTAAAACTGATTTTAATATCCCCAGACAAGGCTTGGTGTTTCAACCAATCGCATGCCAACGAAACGGCTTTGTATTCAGCCTCATTATTGGTTGCTAAGCCAATAAATTTTGAAATTTTCTCAATCTCTTTACCCTGACTGTCTTGAATTGACACGCCACAACCAGATATTCCCGGATTGCCTCGCGCACCACCATCTGTAAAAATTACAAATTCCATAATTAACCTAGGTCTGGCTCCGACTCAGAATCTGGAGCTGTGACAGCCTCTTCAATCTCGCCGGTCACTCCTGAGTCAGAATTTTTAGGTCTTAAAATTAGAACTCTACCAAACTCTGTATCTTCAGAAATTGTTTCTAAATCCACAAATCTTTCATCGGCACCAATAGCACTATGAACCAAATATCTCTCGAACGAATTTAGGTATCCAAACCGATAGCTTTTGCCGGATTCTAAAACCTGCTCGGCCACTTGGACAGCTTTAAATTGAAGTTTTTCTTCCCGCTGGGCTTTGTAACCTCCAATGTCAAAAACCAACTTCTTTTCTGGATATTCGGCTTGGAAAACCATTCTGACTAAAGACTCGATTGCGTCCAGAGTCTCGCCTTTAGCCCCAATAAACATGCTTAAATCTGCCTCTGGCAGATGAAGTGCGACTTTAATTCTGTCGGCTTCTTCCGTCAGCTCGACGCTAACGTCTTCTGGGTTTGAACCGCAAAGCTGGCAAAGTTTTTGAAGATATTCTGGAATATTCATAATTTTCCTTTTTAGGTTTTAATTTTCAATAACAATTTTGCTCGCTTGTAATAAGTCTCTAGTCCGCCAGGACCAGAAATCATATATTGCTGAACAATACTAAAAACCGTCGTGATCACCCAATACAAAGAAAGGCCGGCTGGAAATTTGATAGCAAAAAATCCAGTCATAATTGGCATCATATACAACATTTGTTGTTGCATGGTGGCGGCCATCTCGGCTGTGTCTTCTTCTTTTTTATTTTTTTCAATAACTTTGAGCTTTTTACTTTTATTAGAGACTTCATCTTTAATTTCAGTAACTGGCATAAGCATGACTGACAAAATTAGTTGAGTCACTGCGGCCAAAACCGGCAAGATATAGAGACTATCTGGCTGGCTCAAATCCAACCACCCCAGTTGCAAATGTAGCTCTATGCCGTTAAAAGTTGGTTGTTTTAATAGACTCAAAAAGGTTTGATATAGAGCAATTAAAACGCCAAACTGAGCTAGTTGTGGCAAACAGCCAGCTAAGGGATTGATGTTGTACTTTTTGTAAAGATCTAACTGAGCTTTTTGAAAGCCGGCTTTGTCATCTTTAAATTTTTTCTTCAAAACATCTAACTCGGGTTTAAGATCCTGAATTTTCTTCTGAGCTTTGATAGAGGGTAGTGTGACGGGCAACAGCACCAATCTGATAACTAGCGTAAAAAGAATAATGGCAATTCCCAAACTCCCAGTCCAGTCGTTTATGGTAGCCAAAGCAAGCGATAAATAGTGGATAAACCAAGCCATAATGTGTTACCAGCAAGTTAATAATCTTCTCAGCCCGCGCCAAGATCCGTCAATTGTACCATGCAACTTGATCTGATCGGACCAGAATTCGCTGCAGGTGGGCGTATGTTTGCAGTGACTACTGTAGCCAAACAAACTTAATAAAAGCTGATGTTTAATCTGCCAAAGACTTCGATAGAAATAAATTAACCAAGTCATTTTGCAAAAAACCTTAAAAACTTTTCCAAGGTGGCACTTCTTTCCAATTGAGTGGCGACGCCAAGCGTCACTATTACGATATTACTATTTAGTTTTAACAAACCCAATTGTTCTGCCTGGATATAAAGCTGCCGCTTAATTTCGTTGCGAATTACCGCCAGTTTGCTGACTTTTTTACCCACCACAATCGTAAGTCTGGGAGCAGTCAGATTTTCGATAGGCTGGCTATACACAGTTAGCCCATTCCCACGGAAAATTCTATATTCTCTATAAAAATAGCGATTAGCCTCCCAGGACAAATTCAGTTTCCTGGTTTTTCTTAGCATAAGCCAGTATGAGTGATTTAAACTTTTTTGCGAACGGTCAATTGTTTGCGACCTTTGCTTCGGCGGCGCTTGAGAACTTTTCGGCCATCAAAAGTGGTCATTCTCTTCAAAAACCCATGTGTTCTTAAGCGTTTTTTCTTTTTTGGATTCCAGGTTCGTTTTGGCATAGCGGCGAATTATATCAAACTTTCTCGAGGTTTGGGAGGATGAATTTAAAAGCTAGAAAGCCAGATATCAACTAGGCATATCGCTAACTCTAAATGGCATGACTATATATTTTTGGCCGACTCTCTTAGTTGAAGAAAACATGACTGGCTTTAGGCTTTCGTTGGCCTCGATGACTATTTCGTCGTCTTCTTGGGCTAATAAAAAATCTATGACATAAGTTGCATTAAAAGCCACTTCAAAGCTGTTTGGAACCGTGCCATTGACCTCAACATCGCTTTGATACTCACCGTATGAGGGAGACCTGGCTAAAATAGATATTTTTCCCTGAGACAAAGTCAGCCTAACAATGTTGGAAGTTTCTTTGGCAAAAAAAACAGCTCTTTTTAACTCCAGAAGCAGCGTTTGAGGATCTAGTAAAATTTTAGTGGCAAAAGAAGTGGGAATAATCTTTTCATACGGCGGATAATCTCCTTCAATCATCCTAACAAAAATTTCCGTAGTATCTAAAATGAACTTCACTTGTTTGAGGTCTTGATCGACTTGAAAAATGACAGACTTGGTTTTGTTTTGCTGAGCTATTCTATTTACCTCCTGAAACGTTTTGGCTGGCAATAAGACTCTCATGTCTTGGATATTTTGTCTTGGCGGCAAACTTAAAACTGAAAGCCTGAAGCCGTCTGTGCCAGCCACTTCCAGAGAGCCCTTAAAAAAATTAAAGGCCATGGCTGTTAGAACTGGTCTAGTTGCATCAGATGATATGGCAAATCCCACTTGGCTAGAAAGTTCTTCCAATTCTATGGAGGTTATTTCTGCTTGTAGCCCGCCGATGTCTGGAAATTGAGGAAATTCCTCGCCAGTTTGATAGGGAATTTGAGTTCTAGTACTAGCGGTTTTAATGACTAAAGATTTTTCTGTTGTAAAAAGATCAATTTTGCCAGCTGGTAAGGAAGCGATTAGCTGTCTAAATATTTCTCCAGGGACAGCTATCTGACCAACTTCTTTAATTTCTCCTTGAATCCTGGATCTAATTCCCAAATAAAGGTCTGTAGCTGATAAGACTATTTCTGTCTCACCAACATTTAATAAAATCGAAGCCAAAATAGGCAATTGGGGCTTTGAAGGAATTGCTTTTTGTAATTGAATTAATGAGTTTTTTAGATTTTCTTGGAGAAGAGTGACTTTCATATAAGTTATATATATTAAACAGTAATAGCAGTAGTAGAGATAGGGGACAAGTGGAAAAACTCTAAAAGCGTCTCGAGTTTATTGGTAAATATTTGGGTTGAAGAGTTCGTTTTGGTCATGTTAATAAAAATGGGGTGAAAGGTGGAAAGCTCTGAATAACATTTGTATAGTTGTTCCCAGTTTATAAAGTTGTTAAGAATGAGCGACGATTTTTTCACTAAGTTTTCCTCCAAGTTTTCCACAATGGTGGGAAACTCAATGGGAGATAGCGGTCAGGGACATCCTAAGGGCTGATACATCTTGCCCAATCGCATCATTAATTATTACTTGGGCCTCGATTTTTTGAGTGGCGTGTAAAACGCTAGTGTGATCTCGGTTGGAAAACCACTTGCCTATCTCTTCCAACGGCAGCTTAAGCTCTTGTCTGAGGAGATACATGGCTATATGTCTGGCCGTGACCAAGTCTTTCATTCGGCTTTGTCCCCTGACGGCGCTTTGTTTAATTCTAAAATGATTGGCAACGGTTTTGATTATTTCTTCGGGTTGAACTTTAATTAGGTTTGGTCGCTTGTTGCCCTCCAGCCTAAGCAACTCTTCGATTAAAGTCTGATCTATCGTTCTGTGTTCTAGTTCTTGTTTGGATTTCAACAAATTAATAATTCCCTCAATTTTTCTAGCGGAATCTACTTTTGAGGCGATTAATTGAGCCAAATTCATTGGTAAATCAATATTATTTGCCTGAGACTTAATTAAGAGAATTGCTGTTCTAAGTTCAAAAGATGGCTGTTGAATATCAATCATTAGCCCGGCTTCAAATCTGGATCTAAGTCGATCTTCTAATAAATTTATTTCGTGGGGCGGCCTATCTGAGGTGAGGATAATTTGAGAGGCGTTTTTAATCAAAGCGTTGAAGGTATGAAAAAACTCTTCTTGAACGGCGTTTTTGCCGGCAATAAATTGAATGTCGTCGATCATTAGAACTTGGGTGTGACGATATTTATTTTTAAAATTCATGGCTCTTTTGGACTGGATGGCCTCGACAATTTCGTTGGTAAACTCTTCACCAGTGCAATAAATAATGTTGCTATCGGGGTTTGCCTGAAGAATATTGAACCCGATGGCATGCATTAGGTGGGTTTTGCCCACACCTACACCACCATAGAGAAAGAGAGGGTTGTAGGCACCGCCTGGCGTTTTGGATACAGCTAAAGCGGCCGCGTGAGCCATCTCATTGCTAGTGGAGACCGCAAAGGTCTTAAAAACATAGTCTGGTCGTAAGCCAATTCGCTTGGCCTTGAAGGCGGCTTGATCAACTTGGTTTTGAGCTAGGTTGTTGGTGGAGAATAATTCTCCCACAGTTGGTGACATGCTTTGGTTGGGGTCTGGTTTGAAGTTCCTAAATCCACCGCCCTGACTTGAGGAAAAAGCTGAGTTAGAAGGCTGACTGGAAAAGTTGGCCGAAAAACCCGGAGACAGAGTTCTGGCCGGCTGGTAGGTTGAATCGACAACCGTCTGCTGAACCGGAGAAAACCCAGAATCTTGGTTGACTAAATGATTAGACCCCTGACTCGCTAGGGGCGCTGGTTCTGAATTTGTTTTTAATAGTCCCACTCTAAAAGAGACATCCACCGGCATTTCTAGATGCTTTTCTAGCGTTAGCTTGAGCTGAGTGTAGAGATTCCTTTTTAGGTTGGTGGCATGAAAGGCAGTAGGGCAAGCGATGACAGCAATCGCAACATTGGCGCCATTTATTGACACCTGAGTTAGGGGGTTGGAAACAATCCAGGTATTAAAAACGGCTGAGGTTAATTGAGTTTGTAGGTCGTCACAGACCTCTTTCCAAAGCGATGAAACCTCGCCGTCAGAAAAAACATGATCAGACATAAAAAGGCCAATTCTAAAAGCTTACAAGATAACTAACGGGGCTGGCAATCACAGTTATACACAGGGTTTCCCACAATATGCAATAGGGAAGACAGCGCGTTTCGTTGCTGCCCAAGAGTTTGTCTAGGTGTGTTCTGACGCCGGAGCGGATTGGTCGGGTTTTGCAGCCGGCTCGCTATAGCTGTCAATGGAATAATATCCAGACAAGGCTGGCTTTGGCAGGACAGGATTTTCTGACGCAGGTCTTGGTTGGGCTGGGGCGGTGACAGGGACGCCGGTGCCGGTGCTGGAGACTATGTCTTGAGAGGTTGAGCTGCCAGAAGCGAGATTTCCGGGTTCTGGTTTGAGAGAGCTGGGTGAGCTAGTCGGCGGTGTTGTGCCGAGAAGCATGGATGAGCTTAGAGCACTGGCACTCGGCTTATTTGCAATCTCGTTTCCGCTGGCCAGATTTACTTTGTCGGCCAAATCAGTCAGCGAGCCCTGGATTGTTTTGGGTTGTGATGAGCGGTTTTTTTCTTCTGTTTCTGCTGCCCTGATTTGTTCATCAGCTAATTGCCGTTTTTTTCGATTCACCAGCTCTTCTGGGTTGGTGGTGATAACTATATGCTCCTCATCGCTGGCCACCACTCTGAGAGCAACGTGGTTTTGACCGGCGAAGAAGATTCCCTCTCCAACATCTGAGGAAACCAAAAGCTGTCGCTCGCCCTCGCTGAGATAAAAGGTTTCTGAAAGAGCTGCCATGGAGGCGGTTGATTGTTTCATTAAGAATTGAATCGAGGCGTTGGAAACAATAGCCTTGCCATAGTCGTTGTGTAAAAAGTCTTCCACATCCTGAGTAATGGTGGTAACACCTAGGTAATATTTTCGGGCCCGCTTGACCAATGAGTGAATGAACGAAGCGCTGTCCTTGTGCTTCATAAAATACCAAGCTTCATCAATAATGAGGAGGCGGCGCTTAAGTTTTTTCTTAACTCTTGTCCAGATAAAATCTAAAATAATGTACATGGCGATTGGTCTAAGACCTTCTTCCATGTCTCTGACGGAAAAGACTGTAAATTGGTTGGTGATGTCTAAGTTCGAAGCTTTGTCAAAAATTCCCCTAAAAGAACCGGTAATAAATTTTTCGAGTCTGGCAGCCACGTCGTTGGCATTTTCATCTTCCATGCCAATTAGGGCCTTATATAAGTCTTCCATCAGGGGAGGCTCATTGGTTTGGGTGGCTGGATCTGGCGTAATGCCTTTGGCTTTGTAGGCTGCCACAATTGACCTATCTAAAATAGCTTCTTGTTGGGCCGTCATGTCTCCCAGCATAACCTTGAGCAAGCCGTGGAGCGAAATGATTTTTTGGCCCAACTCATTTTCACCCTCTTCGTAAAGATTGGCCAGATCAAATGGGTTAATTCTGGTTTTTGATCCGAAAGTGAAGTTAATATATTCACCCTGAACAGACTTGCAGAGATCCTCATATTCGTGCTCTGGATCCAGCACAATCACTTCGCACTCAAACATTAGCTGTCTGATTATTTCCAATTTAACAGTGTAGGATTTTCCAGCTCCAGATTTGGCAAAAATCACCATGTTGGCGTTTTCCATTTTGAATCTGTCGAAGATGACTAAAGAGTCATTGTGCTCGTTTAAGCCATAGACAATGCCCGTTTCCATAGTTAGCTCCGATGAGGTGAATGGGAAGGTGGAGGCTAAAGATGTGGTATCCATATTTCTGGTTACCATTAGCTTGTCTCTGCCCATGGGCAGGGTAGTTTTAAACCCCTCGTCCATCTGAAGGGTGGCTTTTTTTGAGACAATTAATAGTGCCCCAATAGTTGACTGAATGTTTTTAGTAACCCGATCTAGTTCGTCAACGCTGGGGGAGATAATGGTGATATAAAGGCCAAATTGGAAAAATCTTTCTGATCCGGCTGCTAGCTGTTCTCTAATAACTCTGGCGTCGTTGAGTTGAATTTCGGTATTGATGTTGCTGATTTTGCCAGATCTTACGTCTGATTGAATTTCCGCTTCCATCTCAGTGATTTTTCTTTTGAGGTTTTCAAGAATTTCGCCCGAGTCTGTGGGAAAAACGAACATCGACACGTTGGTTTGATAGGGATAGTTGATTAGCGGAGACAGCCAGTTGGCTGGAACTGATCTGGGGTAGCCAGCCACAAAAATCGTCCTGGAATAGGTGGAATTAATTTTTTGAAAAGTAAAATCAACCTCTATAGCTTCTGGAGCAATAATATCCTGAATGGTTACTAGGCCTCTGGAAAATTCTTTGAGTTTTTCATACTCTCGCTGTTCCTTACTGGCTAATAGAGTGGTTTCTTGGTTGGCTGGTTTTTTTAAAAATGGCAGGTCGAACATAGGCATCCTCATTTAATCTCAGCAACGGGTGGGAGTGAATACGAATTTTGGTTGGTTTGGGGCAGAGCTGGGGCGGTTTGAGTTGTGGTGGCAGTTGAAAAAACATTGGCCTGAATGACCGACGGCTCAGTTCTAATCTCAGCGGCAACTTCAGGAGTTGGTTCTAGAGGGCTCTCGGTTGTTTCAATATTGTTAGTTTGGGGCTCTGGGTCGGGGGTAACGCTGGGCAAGACTGGCGTTTCTGGAGCAATTTCTTCTGAGGGGTTTTCGGCTGCGGCCTCTTTTTTCGGTTGTTGTAGGGTCAGTTGGTTGTCAGGGGTTTTTAAGGCACCTTTTTCTGCCTCGGCCAGATCGTGAGTGAATTGTTGAATGACTTGCTGACGATTTTTGACACTGGCACCAAAAACGCTGGCCTGGACTAGGGGAGTGGTGTAGTCGTTGGTGTCTGTAATTTGCTGCCCCTCCACCGCCTCAGGATTGTAGTTAACATAGTAATTCTGAATAATTT
>Ga0265292_1001694_pt1 | contig 18199 bp, 21 predicted proteins | sample Munlanlewell296A_FD_189080 | JGI IMG/M metagenome (GOLD analysis project Ga0265292, IMG submission 189080) | Leachate microbial communities from a municipal landfill in Southern Ontario, Canada - Leachate well 296A | ecosystem: Engineered > Solid waste > Landfill > Unclassified | place: Canada... | reverse complement strand
ATTATCGGCGTGTGCGTACCTTTGTACCACTCGCCGGAATAGTAGAAGTCGCCGTAGTAGAAAGTCGTAGTGAGGATTTTCTTTGCGCCATCTTTGGCGAGACGGTTTCCACCTTTACCCAACCAACGCCGTTTTTGCTCTTTTGTTTTTATACCGTTCTCAAAAAGAAATTGCGAAATATCTTCAAGCCGTTGGTTTCCTTCGGCATATAACTCAAACGCTTTGCGAATGAGAGTTGCTTTCTTTTTATCAACATCAATACGCTTGGTGCGGGGATTATTTTGATACCCGAGAGGTGCAACGCTCGGAAACTCTCCACGGCGTGCTTTGGCTCGGAGTCCACGCTTGGTGTTGTATGCCAAATCACGAATATATTGGTTTGCCATGCCGAACTCAACGGACATGAGGAGGACGCTATCTTCGGAAAAATAACTTCGCTCGGGAGTGAGAATGTGTTGGAGTGTTCCTTCCTGCAAAAGCCAACTTACTTGTCCGCTATCGACGGGATTTCTGGCGAGACGGTCTAATTTCCAACAAATAATGCCCTGTGCTTCGCCTTTCCTTACGCGTTCAACCATATCGTTGAAGTGCAGACGGCCGGGCATCTTAGCGGATTGTTTTTCTACAAACTCGGCTGTGATTTCTAGTCCTTCTCGCTTGGCGAGTGAGCGCAATTCGGATAATTGCGCTTCGATGGACAGCACCTGCTTGTCCTCGGTATCGGTTGACTTGCGAGCATACAGGAAGAAGCGCATAGTTGCATTATATGGCAACGATGACATACGACATAACCGACCCTATACTTGAGAAGTGGAAAATGAAGCTCAAAAGCTCGGGCAAAACCTGAAACGGATACGGACTAAAAAAGGTATCTCGCAGGGCGATATTTCTCGAACGCTTAATGTAAACAAAAGCTACATCAGTAATATTGAAAACGGAAAATCAAACCCGACACTTGCGACCATTACGAAGTTAGCTAAGGCAGTCGGGGTATCGTCAGTTGAGCTAATGAAATAAAATATGAACGAGCATATTCTCAAATCCCTAGAGGCTCGTAATCTGGCTCAAGCCGGTAGGATAGTGTCCTATTTTAAAAGTATTTATCCGAGTTGTGATGGTAGACAGTATTCGCAAATAATTACCTGTCTAAATGCCATATATGGAAAAGATCACTCTGATGATGTTCTGAAAGAGATGATAACTGACGGAGATGGAGATGGGGGGCTAATAGATGCTATTGCTTTTCGTAAGGATTCTGTTGATATTTTTGATTTTAAGGAATCTGCAAATTTAAAACTAAGGGAGATACAGCAACTCAGCGAAAGATTATCGAATCTTGTTTTGAAAAAGCCAGATTCTGCGACACTCAATAGTACAGATTGCGTACGTATTAAAAAACATCTTCAGGAGATTCACTCTCCAAAAAATAAAAGGGAGAAATACAATATCTATATAGTCCGTAAAAGCTTTGCCCTTTTTACTGTCGCTATAAAAAATGAGGTAGAGAAAATAAAAAGGAATCCTGGTGTGGAGGTTCATTTTTTAGATGATGACAAGATTATCGGTTCCTTGCTCCAGCAAGATTTGTTAGAAAGTTGGATAATAAGCAAAAGTAAAATCGGGATTCTCTCGGAAGGGAACGCCAGTCTAACTAGAGGATATGATTTCTTGATTCTCACAATTAGTTTGGCTGACCTGCTGAAGCTTCACAAGAAACATCTCGATGAAGGAAAAGATTTGTTCGGGCAAAATATACGCTTACCTAAGAAAGTAGAAAAGTTCTCTAACGGCATATCCAAAACAGTGAAGGAAAATGCGGGAAACTTCTTTCTTTTTCATAATGGAATTACTATCACGGCTAATGGAATTTCAGCCAACGCCACTTGTTTTATGGTTTCAGAGCCTCAGGTAGTAAATGGTGCACAAACACTAGGGAATCTTTACGAGAAATACACTAATAATTTAAGTGACCCACAATTAAAAAAGGCGAAGGTTTTATGTAAAATAATCAGGGCAGATCAAGACCTCACAGATTTGATTTGTGAAACCTCGAACACTCAGAAAAAGGTAAAAGTTGAAGATTTGAGAACAAATGATTCCTTCCAGAAAAAGCTTGAGATTTATATCCAAAGTGAAAGCAAGGGAAAATACAGTTATGAAAGAAAGGGTGGAAAGACAGAAGGTAAAGTTGTCGGTATTCAGTATGTTAGATTCTTTCAGTGGGCATATTCTGCATTTTTCCTTGATCCAGCAAATGCCAAAAATGCCAAACAGAGACTTTTCGAGGAGGGCGACCGTGGAGAATATGCAAAAATTAAGAAAGAAATAACGAAAAACCTCTCAAAAATTATATTCCTATGTGATGTTGGTGTTTTTGTTGAGGGTCAGGTAAAGAAAGAAAAGAAAAAAGAGAAGAAAGGATTCTTAAAAAATGTTGATTTACATATTATAGCCGGACTATTTTTATTGAAGTCTGTAGAGGTCAAAGATTTTGAGAAGATATATAAATTACTGAGGCAGTTTGCTGATAAAAAAATTAAGAATGATAAAAGTTTGAATAATAATAAACTTTTTACTAAGTCGCCTGAAGCGTGGAAGTATCTAAAGAAAAAGCTAGGAAAGTAATGGGAGCTTCGCTGATTTGATAATTTCGGCGAAGGGATGCTGTGCGCGCACTGGGAGGGTGGGGCAAGCACTCTTAAACTAATTAGTGCAAAAATCCTCCCTCCAAAAAATCTTCGGCTCCAACCTCACTCTCTCCGCACGCAAAGCGTGCGGAATCCCTGTAGCTCCTTGGCTTTATCTCCACGGGGGAACAGCGGGCGAAGCCCGAAATTCTGAAAGTCTTCCTATGGTGCCTCTTTACGACAAAGTCCGAACCTATTTCAAAGCGAACTGTTAGTCGCGCCGAGACGGCGCTCACCCTGCGAAGCGCAGGCCCTCAGCCCCTTCCGCCTTTCCATCCTTCTTTTTTGGCGGGGGAAATGCATTTTTGAAAGGTATGGGCGGGCGGGGCTGAGGTTAATTTATGATAAAGTTACATTGGTTTATGAATAAGATTAGTCTTCTCTTCCTCAACACCCCCTTCCTATACTGGCTTATTCCAGTTTTAGTAGCGATTCTTTTTCTCCTTCTCTACCTTCTTTTCCCTCGACGTAAAAATCCTCGTGCGCCTTCTAATCAGTTCGACGAACTTTTTCTTAAAATCAGGAATGAAATTCACTCGTCGGTTGTTCCTCACTTTATTCAGTTAACACCAGACGCAGAAAGTCTTATTGAGCTGGCTGTCGAAATGTGGCGCCTTGAGCAACGACTTGGGAAGGCAGCAAATGTGCTGCCGGAAAACCTTAAAAGAGGAACCGACAATTCGATTATGAAGTTTAAGCGCTATCTCGAAAAATACGATATAGAGATTATCGACTATGCCGGACAAAAATATAACGATGGTCTTAATCTTGAAATTACGGCGGTTGAGAAAGATCCATCTGTTGCTGAGCGAATGATAAAAGAAACGGTCGAACCCGCGATTATTTGTAGAGGTCGTGTGATCAAAAAATCGAAGGTTATTCTCGTCTCAAACGAAGTCTAATTTTATGACGACACGACATATACAAGTTGGTATTGATCTCGGGACAACAAACTCAGAGATCGCCATCAATAACGGGCAGTCAATCGAGGTCATAAAAAACGACTTGGACGATGAATACACTCCATCAGTTTTCGGAGTGAACAGATCAAAAATTCGTATTGTCGGTAAGAAGGCTCATGATCAACTCTTTCGTTTTTCTTCTAAGGATGAACTCGTAAATAATAAAGCCGAGGTAAAGAGAATTATGGGCACTTCCGAAACGGTGCGCTTTGAGCGTACTGGTGAAGAATTGAAGCCTGAGGAAGTCTCAGCGGAGATTCTCAAGTCTCTAAAGGAATCAGTGCTTAAAAAATATTCAGATTATTCAACTACTGCTGCTGTCATAACAATACCTGCACATTTTTCGGTGGTTCAGGCTGAGGCGACAAAACGCGCGGGCAATCTCGCAGGATTCGAATATGTCGTTCTTCTGCAAGAACCTATCGCCGCCGCTATTGGTTATGGCTTTATGAACGCAAAAAACGAAAATTGGCTGGTGTACGACCTCGGCGGCGGCACATTCGATGCCGCTCTTGTTTCAGCAAAGGACGGGAATCTAACAGTGGTCGCACAGAACGGAGATAATTTTCTTGGTGGCAAGGATATTGACAAACTTGTCATTGAGAAAATTCTCATCCCAAAAATACAAGAAGAATTCAATTGTCCGAATCTCAAAGAGGATGCAGTGATTTTCTCGAAACTTAAAAATCTCGCAGAGGTTTCAAAAATAGAATTGAGTGCCCGTGAGCAGACAAACATTCAAGTTGAGAATATTGGAGAAGATGCGGATGGGAAAGAAATTTATCTATCTATTGATGTTACGCGTAGAGAGTTTGAAAAACTAATAAAACCCCTTGTGGACAGGACGATTAAGCTCAGCCAGGAGGTCATAAAGGAGTCCGGCATAAAGCAGAGTTCTATAGATAAAATAATTCTCGTAGGAGGACCAACTAGAATTCCATACTTACGAGATCGTCTTGAAAGCGAGTTAAAAATTCAGGTGGACTCCACCGTCGATCCTCTCACCATTGTTGCAAAAGGAGCTTGTATTTTCGGTGTCAGTCAGCAGATACCTGATGAGTTCACAAAGAAGGAAGTGGGTATTAAAGGTTCAAAGGGTCTCAAGCTTCACTTTGATCCGCTCACTTCGGATACAGAAACAACTGTCAGCGGCATTATTGAGGAGCTACGAGATTCTGATAAGGAATACTATATTCAAATACAAAGCCAGTCAGGAACATACAGTGGACCACGGGTTAAAATCAAGAATGGAAAATTTTTCGATACCATTCGGTTGGATGAAAATAAAACTAATGTTTTTTGGGCCTATCTGTTCGACGGTGAAGGTAATGCTGTTCCAGTAAACCCCGATTCTTTCACTATAATCCATGGTCTTTATATTTCCGGCGCTCCCATACCGCATTCGATTGGCGTCGGTGTCGTGCGCAAAGACTTTAAGACAGGACTTGTAAGCGAAACTTTCGATAGGTTTTTTTCTAAGAATAATATTTTGCCGCTTAAAGAGACCAGAACATACAAGACGTTACGTAAACTCAAAAAGGGTGATAAAGAGAACGTACTCCCTATCAACGTGTACGAAGGAGAATCTGATCGCCAAGATAGAAACAACAGAATATGTGCACTTAAGATTTCTGGCGAAAGCATACCGTATGATCTTCCGGAGGGAACGCCAGTAGACATTACGATTGAGTACGACGAGTCAAGACAAGTTAAGGTAAATGCATATATTTCATCCATTGATTTATTGCTTGAGGCACGCGCCACATTGTATGCAGAAGACTTGGATGCTAATCAGTTAAGACTTGAGCTTGAATCACAGCGAACGCGAATTGAAAACGCAAAGGAAAACTGCTCTCCTGAAGAAAGAAGGAATCTGGAGAGTACTTATGAATCGGTTAGTAACAGTCTCGACCGCGCTGATGTGGACGAGGACGAAAAGCGGAAAGCTAACAAGCAACTCAAGGATCTCAAAGTGCACCTCGATATGATTGAGCGTGATAAGGAGATGCCACAGCTGGTACGGGAATTCAAGGAAGATCTCATAAAAGCCGAAAAAGCTATCAATGAGGTCGGCAACAGGGAGGAGGCCAATCAACATCGGGACATATTTCTTGCCTTGAAAGCCGAAGGAGAGCGAGCAATCGAGAACGAGGATAAGTATCTTCTTGCACGCGTCAAGGAACAGATAGAGGAGCTCAATGGCAGAATAGTTTTTTCAAACCCAGCGGCATGGGCTTACTTATTTGAAAAAATTGTCAGGGAAAATAAGAAATTCATTAGCGATAAAGAAGCCGAATATTATATCAATAAAGGTAGGCGAGCGATTGAAATGGACGACGTAGAAGAACTTAAGCGTTGCGTTAGAGGACTTATGTTGCTATTGCCGCCTGAGGAGCAAGTGAAGTTACAGAACACTATGTCTGGAATAACCTATTAAGTTTTTATGAGCATATTAAAGGACAACTCGTATCACATACTCGGTCTCGATACCTCCGCGAGCCAAAAAGATGTTTCAAAAAGGTCGAAAGAAATTGTGACGCGTCTCAAAATAGACGATGTTCCAAGCTACAACCTCGACCTTGATATTTTTGAAGGATTTCGGACTGAGGCGTCCGTGAAAAAAGCTGTCGACAAACTCACTTCTCCGAAGAATCAAATAAAAGAATATTTCTTCTGGTTTCAAGTTGCTGATGACGTTGATGAGCAGGCGGTCGGACTTTTTCGGAATGGGGATTACGACGAGGCGGTACGGGTTTGGGAGCACCATAGCGCCAAGGGTACAGTCAAGGCGCTACTCTATAAAAAGAATCTTGCTATCCTCTATTCTTTGCTTCTGTATAAGAACAGTAAGTCTCAATATCTATCGAAGTCAGTGAAAGTATGGAAGGAACTTATCGATTCGGAGAAATTTTGGAACGCTTTTTCTAAGGTATATAAATTGCATGATGAACTCGGGGCAGATGAAAGCGTCATAGAAGATTTCAAAAAACACATCGCAGATTCTGTTTCTGACATATTCACCGATCTCAGCAGTCGTCATAACGACCAAGATTTTGTGTCGAGTTTTTCAAATGTGTTTGGTTTGAAAGGTAAGAAGATGGAAACTGATGTTGTCGATCCTATCTATAAGAAAATAAACGATGCGGTAGAGGAGCTAGATAAATTGAATGTCAGCGCGGACGGTATTGTGGACTCACAAGAGGCGAGCACAATAAAATCAGCAATCCGAGTTATTCAAGAGGAACTGAACAAACTTCTAGACCTCGGCCTTTATGACGACAGTCATACAAAATTGCTCCGCGATCGGGCTGGTGCGGTGCTCAGAAAGATAAGTATTGATCTCAATAACAACCTCAATGAAACTGGCATGGCACTCGGTTTAATTAAAATTGCCGACAAAATCTCAGGTACAGATTCTCTCAAGAGTAGAATCCAGCAAGACTTAAAGATGACCCAACAAAATCATGATATTAAAAATCGCGATGAGAAACATAAAAAAATAATCGACCCGATCGTGGCGGATGTTACTTCAGGGAATTCTGACCGTGCGTTGCAGACAATCAACAATTACCTTTACAATCCTGAGACATCCGAGGATCTTAAGAAAGCACTACAGGAGATCAAAACCTTCATTGAAGAACGCACCGTAAAATATGGAAAACCTGTAGGAAGTCCACCATCCCTTTTCGTCATTTGGGGTTTTGGATTAATGCTATATGGGGATACCGTCTATATTACGGGCTTTTTCGTTCCGATAATTGCGGTAGCAAGATACACTGTCGAACCGGCACCTGAGGGCGGTCATTATTTCCGCGGCAAATTGCAGCTCAAACAGTGGCAGGTAATCTATAACGTAGTCGTGCCGATACTACTGATTATTCTTTTCCTCGCTAATAATTAAATACTATGAGTAAGCACCTCGACTTTGATACTGATTTTTTGAAAGAGTCTACTCCTGTTAAAGTTGGCACTAGCTCTTCCGCCTCCGGTCCATCTAATAAGCCGAATAAATGGAAACCATGGCTCATCGGCGGAGCGATTGTCCTTGGTGTGATTTTCTTGGTGGCCATCAGCGACTCTTCCTCTTCATCGACAAATACAACATCCAATCCAACATCTAACTCATCGGATGATGTGACGATAGGCCGATACCGATGCTCTTCTTACAATGCGAGTCGCGTCGAAGATTTAAAGCCTGACATCGCGGAGGAGATTATAGATGCAGAATCGAATGCTCTCGATGTACGCATTGCTACTTTGAAGTCGCAAAAGAGTAGGATAGAGAATATGTATGTCGATGAGTACGATCAAGAATCGATTGATAACTATAACTATGAGGTTGATAGTTACAACTCATCAAAAAACAGATTGAATTCCGATATTGCGATATACGAAGCGAAACTGCCGCAATACAATACTCAAGTGAATGCGTATAATAGTTTTCTAGATAATAACTGTACGCGCGCCTATTAAATTTTATGGCGATTTTAACAAAACCAATCCTGCATAACGGCTTTCAGATAAAGGAGGGTCTCAAGGTCAAAAATCGAATTGATAAGGCCTTTTTCACAGAAATATACGAACTCTCCAATGATTCGTTTTTTTATCTATTTCTCGACCTTAAACCAAACGAGGTTATAGATCGACGAGGCAAATACGAACTCACGCGCATAACAGCAGACGGGAAAGAGTGGCTCGGTGTTATTGTACCTACCCATTCAAACCAACATCTCTCTCGGGTCATTGAGGAATTAACGACACTGCGAGGCTTCGATAATATCGCAGGCATGAATGAGCTTAAGCAATTGCTTATAGCTGAGGTTATAAACCCATTACGAGATCCTGAAAAATTCAAGAAATTCAAGGTAAGTATTCCGAACGGGATTCTACTTTATGGACCTCCTGGATGCGGTAAGACTTTTATCGTGCGAAAACTCGCAGAAGAACTCGGATACAATTTCTTTGAAATCAAGCATTCCGATTTGGCGACACCATACATCCACGGCTCCGTCGGGAATATAGGAAAGGTGTTTGAAACTGCAAAACAGAATGCCCCAGCCATCATCTTTTTCGATGAGATTAGCGGTTTGGTTCCAGATAGACAGGGTTTGAATGATTCATCCTCTCATAAAGAAGAAGAGATTAACGAATTTCTCGTCCAGCTAAATGATGCGGCAGACAATCGTATCCTCGTGGTCGGAGCGACAAACTACATAAATCGCATCGATCCAGCTGTGTTACGTCCTGGACGTATGGATAAAAAAATTCATGTTCCACCGCCTGATCTTGAAGCTCGAAAGGAACTCTTCAAGTTAGGTCTTTCTGGGCGTCCTCATGAAAAGAGTATTGATTTTGATTACCTCGCCGAAATTACCGCAGGGTATAGCAGTGCCGACATTATCGAAGGTATTGTTGAGACTGCGGCTCGCCTTGCAGCCAATCAAGATAAGGCATCTATCGACCAATCGCTGATTGAAGGAGAAGTAAAAAAGTTTGCCCCAGTGGTTGAGGAAAAGTCAGCAATAGGTTTTACTATCTAAATATGATAACTAAAGAACAAAATGAATATAGAGCTTTGTTCTCAAAAATAGCGACCATAGCTCTCTTGATTGCAGTTGTTCCAATCTGGCCATATTTTTTTTACCAAGCCCTGAAAGTCATAATCTTTGGAGCAGCAGCTTTTTCGATATATTTATATTACAAAGAGAAAAACAAAAAATGGACGCTGATTATGATTGGTATTGCGGTTATTTTTAACCCTATTAACCCGCTTTATTTTGGACATTTTCTTTGGTCGGTTGCTGACTTAATCGTGGCGTGGTTGTTTTATTCGTCCCCGAAGCATATTAAGTAAAAATCTTTCGCAGGGTTTTAATTCCACCATGACCTACTTCCTCCTAATCCTCGCCGCCCTCCTCGGAATCGCCCTCGGCATGTTTCTAGCCCGCCGACGAAAGAGCGGATTGATTTCGGGGCAAGGAGAAAGAAAAGCCAAGAATAAAGAAAAGATTTTGGAATACATACAGACGAACGGAAAAATCCAAAACAACGACGTTGAAAAGCTCACGGGAGTTTCCAACGCGACAGCCGAACGCTATTTGAACGAGCTAGAAAAAGAAGGAAAGCTAGTCCAACACGGTACCATCGGCAAAAGCGTCTTTTATACCCTCCGACCCTGATTAACTCAACGGGTTGAGTTAATCAGATAAGCCTGTATTTATAAGGTAAAATCTGACTATGCCACCTGAGGAAACTAAGCCTGCAGAGACGCCTCCACCAGTCCAAGAAGTGCCGAGCCCTGTTCTCGAATCTCCTGTTACGGAACCTGCTCAAATTACTCCTCCACCAACCCCCGTTCCTGAATCTCCCGCACCAGAGCCAGTTCAAACTGTGCCTGAACCAAGCCCTGCGCCTACGGAAGTTGTTCCAACACCCCCAGAAGCTCCCGCAGAACTCAAAACGACTCAGCCAGAACCACCCTTCGAGCAACCTCAGGATAAACCAACGGCTCACATACCGGTAAATGAGCCGATTGCTCCTAAACCTGAGCCGATACCTGAACCGCCACCACCTCCTGCGCCACAGGCGCAGGTTCCTGTCCCTGTGTTTGCTCCCGTTCTCAATCTCATTCGCAATCTCGCTGTCAAAGCGCGAGCCGTAATCCAAAGCCGAAAGCGCAAGAAGCTGGAAAGGATTATGGAAGTCGTGAACGCGAAAGGCAAAATAACCAACGACCAAGTTGAGAAACTGCTCCATGTTTCAGATGCGACAGCCACACGCTATCTTTCGCAGTTAGAGAAAGAAGGAAAAGTGAAGCAGGAAGGAAAAACTGGAAAAGGGGTTTCGTATTTGAAGATTTAATTTTTAGGGAGTCCCGCCCGCACCCCTCTCCTCCCTTTGCGGGCGGAGTGTGCGCGCACGGTGGGTGGGGCAAGCACATAAAGAAGTTTCAGAGCCTTCGGGCATTTCCGCTATGGCGGCCTAGCTTAGGAATGAGCGCCGACCCTAAACGAAGCAACAAAGTTTTGCAGCGAAAGCGACACCACAAACGAACGGAGGAACAGGAGGAAGGGGGTTGTGCGAGCCGGGGGTGGCGAGCCCTGTTTTGCTCTGCAAAATGCGTAGCGGAGCGAAGCACGAGCCGAGGCGAAGCTGGGGGAAGGACACTTCCTTCCCCCAAACAAGGGCGGTGCCCGAGCCTCCCGCGAGCACGCGGGTGTGGCGAGGAGAAGCAACGCTCCTAGCAATCTAGGCGCGAGTAGCCATAGCGGAAATGCCCGAAGGCGAATGCCTGAGGGTGGGTTTCCTTTGCAAGGCCAATAAATAGCGCCCGAGGCACCTTTGTCTTAAACGGCTCACTTCCATAGCCAACGGCTCAAATGGGAGGAAGTGAGCCGTTCCCGAAGCCCCGCCCGCCCATACCTTTCAAAAATGCATTTCCCCCGCCAAAAAAGAAGGATGAAAAGGTGGGCAGGGCTTCGGGCGCCCGCACACGTTTCGTGGCGGGCGGTGAGCGCCGTCTCGGCGCGACTAGCTGTTCATGCTCTGCATAAAGAAGGTTCGAGCGAAACTGTAAAGACGAGCCGAGAAATGTAATGACGAGGCGATGGACCTGGACTCGAACCGCGGGCCGCAGGGAGCGAAGAGCGACCGTAGGTTTCGAGTTGTAGCAACAACGAGAGGCGAGTCCAGGTCCCGCAGCTGATTTTTAAGCGTAAAAATCACGTCGAAATTAGCAAATTTCGACGAGGTAATACCGCTACCATTAAAAGAGTCGGAAGCTCGAATTCACATCGCGGATGATTTCCTAATCACCAAGATGATGCATTGCACGCGAAGCGTTCCATTATAAAAAAGCTTAAAATCGCTTCGCCAATGTTGAGGAACATCAAGATTGAGAATCAACGGACCCGAGAGAAAGCTAACTCCAATTAATTGGGGTTGGAGACATCCGTTTTCGTAAATAAATCTGCTTTTTATAAAAACCCCGATGGTATTTTAATATACCCCTTATTCGCACGAATAAGGGGTATATTAAAATACCAAGCTAAAACACCAAGGTCGGACCTTAGTATTCGCTCTGAGTTTGGCATTCAAAAACTAGTTCGTTTTTTATCTCTTTTCTCTCGATATAGTTTAATCTAACGATCGTTAAATTAAACTATATCGGAGTTTCCACTACCCACTATTTTCCCTAAGAGGTGTTGCGAAGTTGAGATGCTGTCTTGCCGGACCTGATGAGTGATTGGTTGAGGAATGCATAGTGTAGGCGGTCGGCTTCGAGGAAATAGACCTCCTTTGGTTTCTCAGGTGAGCCACCAATGCCGATGGCGATGAAAACGGGAATCCCGGACTCTTTTCCGTATGCCGCATAACGCTCGCCTTGCGCTCGGTTCCACCAGAGCCCAATCTCGCTGGTTTTGTTGCGCGCCCATTTTCCACGCCATTTACACTCGACTGCAAAGGGTTTTCCAGTTTTTTGATTGCGGAATAGAAAATCGGGGTGCGTGTCAGACTCAACGCGACGATTCAGGAATTTAGAGACATCGCGTGTGCGATCTTGAATAACAAAATCCGGCTCTGGGAAAAGTCCCGCCACGTATTGCTCGAAGCGAGTTCCTTTCTTGTACGGATTGGTTGCCCAATGGGTGAAATACAGCATGCCTGCTAGGGAGAGGATGTCTATAACCACCCAAATGTGTCGTGGTAGTTGGAGTGAGACGATAGGGTTGAAAATTGCGCCGAGTACAATCCCGGCGGCACCGAGCCATCGATATCCCATAAGGAACGAAAGCGCGGCAAGCACGAAAAAGCCCAGCATGATGCCGATCCGCAGAGCATTAAAATTTGTAGAAATACCAAGTGCCGCTACGATAAGAAGTATCCCTGTGAAAATCTGCGCGGACCGCATCAATATTATTCGCGTTCTTGGTGCGAGCATAGGCAACATGATATCACTATGCTCTATAGCCCATATAGACACGCTCCGGATGTGGAAATGGTGTCAGATACCTTTTTAGGAAGAGTGTGGCGCTGTCATTGACAGATTGTTAGTGAGGGTATAACATTCAAATATGCGTTTGAATGTATTAGCTCATCACATGCGAACGGCGGGGGACGAACGGCGCCTGCGTATCATTTGCCATCTTATGAAACGCAAACAATTGTGCGTCTCCGATATCGCGAGCGATTTTGGCATGAGTGTCGCGGCAGTGTCGCATCACCTGCAGGTGATGACAAAAGAAGGGCTCGTCGATTCTCTGCGAGATGGAAAACGTATCTGCTACCGGTTGTCGGAAACCCCGTTCACGGTTGGACTTACAAAATTTATTCGCGCACACGGCAAACTTTAATATTTCATTTACCAATCATTAATCTATACATCTATGTTTAATTTCTTTACTGCAGATAGTTCTGCCTTACTTCACGAAATATTGAAGAAAGTAGAGCGCGACAGTGTCGCCTTCATTGATGTTCGCACCGAAGGGGAGTACGAAGCCGGTCATGCAAAGGGCGCGCAGAATGTTCCACTCCATACACTTGGCAATAATGAGACCGTTCGATTTGAAGCATTCGAGGAAGTGTATGTTATTTGCCAATCGGGCGGTCGAAGTGCAGAGGCTACTCTACACCTTACTTCTCAAGGGGTGCGTGCCGTCAATGTGCCCGGGGGTACTCATTTGTGGAAGTCGCTTGGATTACCAATGGTCTAGATGCGAGGCACATCACGATAATGAATTACAGTATGAACACACAACACTTTCACACAGACCGCGGGTGCCTTTCGTACATCACGTATGATTCAAAATCAAAAGAATCCGCGCTTATCGATCCATCGGCAGAAATGAAGTCAGAGGTTTATTTGGATTTCTTAAAAGAAAATGGTCTCACACTTCGCTACATCATAGAAACGCACACGCACGCTGACCACGTATCGTCGACAAAAGAAATACAAAAGATGATAGGAGCACTCATTGTGCGTCATGTGGATGCTCCTTCACGCATCAAAGATATAGCGGTCAGTGGGGGAGAAGAACTATTGCTCGGGGACGTTGGACTGCGAGTTATTTCGACACCAGGGCACACCAATGAAAGTATTTCTATCTATAATGGCGTGGAAGTTTTTAGCGGAGACGCGTTGCTTATCGGTGGCACAGGAAGAACTGATTTTCAGATTGGTAGTAGTAGTGCACTGTACAGAAGCCTGCATAGTGGGCTTGGATCTCTACCGCCCGAAACACTACTCAGACCAGGACACGACTATAGAGGGAGAAACCAAGCACTTCTTGGTGATGAACTTCATACGAATCCGCGCGCGGTGATGAGTGAATCGGAGTTTATTAACTTCATGGACGGGTATCATCCGCCAAAGCCAGACTTGTTTGAACACGCCATTGAAGAAAACTCTCGATAGGTATTGAAGGTTGTATCAGGTATTTCCCTGATACAGTGTAGGTACTATGAAAACAATAAAACTACTTGTAGTATCTTTATTTCTCATTCCGTTTTTAACGTTTGCACAAAGTCACCAAGTTACACTTCCCTCAGCCGGACTTACTCCTGAAAGTCCTTTTTATTTTCTCGATCGTTTAGGTGAAAATCTCCGTCAATTTTTTGTTGCTAATCCCGAAGCGAAAGCAAAACTCCAAATCGAATTCGCGGGAGAACGGATTGCGGAAATTAAAGTGATGGTTGAGAAAAAAGGTGTTACCGCCAAAGGATTGAGTATTGCCGAATCGCTTCTTCAAGCCAATGTAGCCTACGCTGCCGAAATTCTGCAAGAAGAGAAGGCTGTTGGTAAAGATGTTACGGCTCTTGCCAAAACATTGAATGATGAATTTGACGCGCGAGATGCACTTTTGGAACAAACCTTTAAAGAGGCAAAGGCTCAATTAAAAGCGAAACGCAAAGAAATTAAAACAAATCTTCTTGCGGAGGCGCGCCGTATCGGAGATACCGCCCAGATAGCGCTACTCGAGGCACAGCTCAAAGACATCGACGGACAGATTGACGCGCTTGGACAGAAAAAGGATGCGCTTGAAAATTCTCTTCAAAATGAGGAGAAAAATATAGAAAAAGAAATGAGCGAGGCTGACCAGAAAAAAGAAGAGATTGAGCAGAAAGAAGAACAAGAAGTGGCAGAGGTAGAGGAGGAACAAGAGGCTGACGAGCCGGAAGAGATTGAAGAACCAAAAGAGGCCACAGAACAGCCGGAGACGGGAGAAAAGGATAGCAAGAAAGATAATTCTCAAAATTCAGATTCCTCAAGTCGTGGCAATCAAAATCCTACGAATTCCGAAGGCGGTGAGTAAGATGAATTGTATGAAAGTACATTCGTGCTTGTATGCGAGGTTTATTTTGTGTTTGCCGATACTCCAGAAGAGCACACATGGGCGTGTGTGCAAACGCGAAGTGTTGAAGAAAAAACAACTCGAGAGCTCTTTGGTGCTATTTTTGTACTCAATGAGGTTGGAGAATTAGTAAAGGCAAAAATGCCACGCGAGCGCGAGCGTGAATTTAACCCCCGACGGCGTCTTTCATAATCTTTAATAAAGTTTCATGAATCCAAAACTCACTACCTTTATATTTGATTGTTTCGGTGTGGTTTGCAGCCCTGTATTGAATAGTTGGTACAAGGAGTACAGTTTAAAAACAGGTTTCGTTGATCAAAACTTACGCGAAACATTTAGGAAATTTGACCTCGGCATTTTGTCTGAAGACGATATCGTCGAATATTTTTTGAAATATAAAGGAGTGACCGCGACGAAAGAAGAGCTTCGCGATGAGCTTGATAGAGGTCTCAAGTTTGACGATGAATTATTGAAAGTAATCAAAGAGTTGAAAAATAGAGGTTTTAAAATCATGCTCCTCTCTAATGCAAATCAAAGCTTCTTTGATAGGAAAGTGTATCCATCCAATCCTGAGTTCAAGAATCTCTTTGATGAAGTGATCATCTCTTCCTCCGTGCAGATGATAAAACCCAATGCAGATATCTTTCTATACGCTCTTGAAAAGATAGGCTCTAAAGCAGAAGAATCGCTTTTTATTGATGATAGTAAGCAAAATGTTGATGCTGCAATGAGGTTAGGCATGCAGGGATTTGTATACACAGATATTGAACACTTTGTTAGATATCTGAAAACTCTGTTAGAATTTACACATGGTAGAAAATTTTAGCTCATCTTCGCCTGACACCCATGAAGTCTCTCCAATTAAAGAGAGTGCTTCGAGCTTGAGAGTATTATTTGATGAAGCGGAACGAGTATTAGAAACCAAAGACAGTGAAGGGGGTAGGGAAAAAGCAAAGGCGTGTTTGCCAAAAATTTATGCCGTATTGCAAGGATTGAATAAGTCGGATCTTTCAGATTGGACACGGGTCTGGGTCTGGAACAAAGAGGGCGATTTAACCGAAGTAGAGTTTAATGAGCTGAATTTACGAAGAAAGCTGTTGTCTAACGCCGTAGGAATTCTGACTGCCTCCGGCGAGATTAGGCATGGCCTCAACGAAATTTAATTTTCAAGACTATCGGTTTCGCTGGTACGAACTATGCAACTAAAAGTACTTTCTTGGAATATTTGGGACGAAGGACATTTTGATGAAATTGCACAATTTCTGAAGTCCTCAGAGGCCGACATTATTGGCCTTCAGGAAGTCCTTCCATTCAGTAAAAACATTCCAATCATTGAATTTCTCACCTCGCTTGGCTACAAGCATGTGTATGCGCCCGCAAGGCTTTCAAGTGGTGAGAGAGAAGAAATGGGCAATGCTGTTTTTAGTAAGTATCCAATTGTAAGTAATGCGGTTCATGTTCTTTCTGAAGAAAATAAACGCATTGCCGTGCAAGCTGACATTGCTGTGGAAGGAAAAATAGTGTATGTGTTTTCCGTTCATCTTCTTCATACACATCAACAGTCCTCTGGTATTCAAGAGTTGCAAGCTGAAAACTTATTAAAGGTTCTTCCTCAAGAGAGGGTAATTGTTATGGGAGATTTTAATGCAATTCCTGAAAGCGTTGCGGTACAAAAAATGCGCTCAGTACTTACTGACACAGACACTACCTCAGCTCCCACATGGAGCGTGTATCCCGAAGGATGTCCTGTTTGTAACCCACAGAAAATCGATATACGGTTAGATTATATTTTTGTGAGTTCAGATATTAAAACAATTACCTCAACGGTAGAAGTTTCCAATGGCTCCGATCATTTACCGATATCGGCCATCATTGAAATGTAAAGTTGCGGTCTATTGCAAAATCTGCAAATAGGTATTAACTAGGGCAATTACATATATGTCCGAACAACCAAAAAAAGAAAGAGTATCAGAGTCGGGGAGAGCCACTACGGTGTCTTTTTTAACAAAAGCACGCAGGTTTTTTGGTGGAGGAGTGATGTTTGCGGGTGGATCTGTTGCCTATGTTGGCGCTGAAGGGAACAATGTGCCGGTAATGGCAAGCGGAGCTGTTATTGCATTTCTTGGCGCTCTTTTGGCAGGTGTAGAGTGGATATTAGGGGAAAAATAATTAACTCAGTCCCACTGACTCCTGAGTGTAAGAAACTGAGGGGGGCATGGTGTTATTATTTCACCAAAGAACATTTTTTATGCCTCATATACACAAGCAAATTGATTTTACCGTTGAGGTATCTGTAGTCTTCAATGGCAAAGTGCTTTTAAGAAAGCATGACAAATATGGCATCTGGCTTTCTGTTGGTGGGCACATTGAACTTAATGAAGATCCTAATCAATCAGCCCTCCGAGAAGTGAAAGAGGAAGTGGGGCTCACTATCGAACTTTATGACACAAGGGAGTATCTCGGTGATGCGAAAATTAAAGAACTCATTCCACCTATTTCAATAAATCGCCATAGCATTTCTGATACACACGAACATGTGTCGCTAATTTATTTCGCCACTACAAACACTGACCAAATAATTCCTGAAAAACCAACCGATGAATGGAAGTGGTGCACCAAAGGCGATATTGATGGAATGGAAAACCTGCAAAGTAATATCGCATTCTATGGGAAGAAAGCTATTGATTACGTTGCCTCTTTCTAGGCGTCTGTAAGAATGAGGTGAGGGGAGCGTCATCATAGGTAAGTATGAAAAATACGAGCATTTTCTTTATGGCTGTGCTCGTTGTGGGTTTTATAGGAGCACCTGTTTTATCTATTGCCGCAACCACAACCCCTTCGTGGGGTGGATTTATAAATGAAGGCTCAAATGAATCAAATACTGTTCGCCAAGAACGAATACGAGGATGGCGTCAACAATCAAGTGATCTTCAGCAAAAAATAGATCTCCTCGGAAGTACCGCTGTTACATCAGTTGCTATGCCAGTTCTTTTTGGTGTTGCAATACAAGACATCTCACCAAACTTTGGTGACCCACGCTCTGGAGGACGCACCCATGAAGGAGAAGACATCATGGCCACAGACGGAACACCAATAGTTTCTCCAACTCCTGCTGTTGTGCTTCGTACCGGCTCAGGATCAACCGAAGGGAATTATGTGTACACTGCAAACCCTGGTGGCGAAACATTTGTGTACATGC
>Ga0265292_1001693_pt1 | contig 18201 bp, 19 predicted proteins | sample Munlanlewell296A_FD_189080 | JGI IMG/M metagenome (GOLD analysis project Ga0265292, IMG submission 189080) | Leachate microbial communities from a municipal landfill in Southern Ontario, Canada - Leachate well 296A | ecosystem: Engineered > Solid waste > Landfill > Unclassified | place: Canada... | reverse complement strand
AGCCCATGCCTAAGATGGCGACGCGGGCGGTTTTGTCTTTCAGTTGCTTGATGAGGTTTATTTTGATATCCATATTCGTTGTTCGACGATGCAGTCAGTCAAAAGGTCCGTCCCCCCTTCGCCATCCACCTGGCAATCAGCCGGGCGCGCCGGGAAAAATCACTTCTTCTTACCCGCTCGGTTTTGCGCCAGCCAGACCCCTCCCAACGCGAGGATGAGGCCGGTGGCCGCTCCTAACAGTTGCGCCCCATTGATGCCCGGATAGCTGCCAATCCCGATTACATCGGCCGCCAGAGAAACGACCAGTCCGACCGCGCCGAGGGCAATCAGCATGAGCCCCATTGTTCTTTTGGACATATATTTCTCCTTTCAGATAATTTCATAACTCCACCCTCCCGGAAGGACACCGGGACGATGTGGCGCGCTCCGCCCATCCGACATCCACGCAGGGTCGGAAAATCTTTCTCGGATGACCAGGTTCCCGCTGGCGGTCTTTCCGGACCGTCAGCCGGGGCTATTTTTTCGGGCGAATTTGTCCTGCTGGAAGATCCACCAGCATCTGCCGATTCTTGAGCAGTTTCAACAGCACCCGTACGCGATCCGAGCCGGGCAGGCGTGCATCGAAGATGGCTTCATAACCTGCGAACGGCCCGGAATGGATCACGACCGTTGCGCCAATTTTTAAAGCATCAAACAATTCTCCGCCCGCGCCATTGATCTCGTCAACCCTCTGCTGGATGGCATGGATCAACCCATCCGGAACATAGGCCGGCTCCCCTCCGAAGGTAACCAGGCCAGCAGCCCCCGGGAGGTATTGCATGGAAAAGGTGCCAGCCTTCTCCATATCCAAATGCACAAACACATATCCCGGAAAGTAGGACTTAATCTTTCTCGCCCGTGGGTTTACCGTTTGTACGCGAATCCGAGGGTTAAAGATTTCTATCTTGCGCAACTCCATTTGTTCGGCAAGAAATTCTTCTTTGCGCGGTTTGCTGTGCAACACGTACCATGAGGCAGCCATATTTCACCAGTCTTCAAAACGCCGGAAAACTTCTTGCCTGTCTCGCCAGGGTTCTATTCAAGCCATAAGAACAAACAACCAACTCGCAGTCCTATGCGTGTCTGACTCGCGGCCGTCTTACTCGCTCAAGGACAAAAAAAGGATTGGGATGATCCAGATCCGGTGTTATTCAGGGACGCGCAAGGCCAGTTCTGTCTCCCGGCGGATCCATTCGTCAACCAGTTCTCTCTTGAACCGCCATGTCTTCCCCATCCGCAGGGCTGGGAGATGACCTTCCCTTGCCATTTTGTAGACCTTTGCCTCGCTGAGACGCAGGTACTCCGCGACGTCGTGAACGGTCATGATGCAAACATCCGAGTCAACCTCAATGGCTCTCTCTCATAGCTGCTCCTAGCTTTTAGCTACCGACAGGACGAAAAAAACATCGGATAATTACAAAAACATGCGGATAATTGGACTTATTTCTGCGTATTATACTATACACAAATCCCCCGTGGAAAGTAAATGGGCAGGCTGTTCAGCAATTCTCAGTATGAACCATGTCATTCCCGTAAGAGCATCGAGACCGTGTGCGAGACGGCGCTCTTCTGTCGAAGCAATCCCCTGTTTAGCGAGGAGATTGCTTCGCAAAGTGTGCTTGCAATGACATATTGAGAATTGCTGCAGGCTGTTAGTTGCTCTAGACAATTGTAATGAATTTTGGTGAGTGGATTCTGATGAGGAAGGAGTGGCCGACGGAAGTTGAGAAATGAAAGGGGAGTATAATTACAGGGTACTGCGTCCCGTGCTGGAACCGGAACTACTACGTAAATATCTGATCCAAAATCTTGTTATTTTCGAGCAATTTGATACAGGAAAGTTCATAGATTTATGAGTCCACTGCAAAAAGGTCTTTAACACGAAGGACACGACGTACACAAAGGATAAGTGATAAAGGATTTTTCTTCGTGCCCCTTCGTGACCTTTGTGTTTAGATGTTTTTTGCAGTAGGGTCATTTATACAAGAAATAGTAAAGCATGGTCGCATTGCAAACACTCGTTCCCACCAAAAAAATCGCCGCCTTCTGCAAGCGCTGGAAGGTGGTTGAGTTTGCGCTGTTTGGTTCGGTGGTGCGGGAGGATTTCTCCCCGCAAAGCGACGTTGATGCTCTGGTTTCTTTTTCCCCGCACAGCGAATGGGGTCTCTTTGACCATATCCAGATGAAGCAGGAACTGAAAGAACTCTTCGGGCGCGAGGTTGACCTGGTCACCCGCCGGGCGCTGGAACAAAGCCGCAATGCTTTGTTACGGTCCGAAATTCTGAGCACGGCAAAGGTACTGTATTCGCAAAGCGAGAATGCGCATGTCTAAACACCGGGATGACATCGTTTTGAAGGACATCGTCAACGCGGCGCAACTCATCGCCGCGTTTGTTGAAGGCTTCGAGAAGGATGCGTTCACTGCCGATTGGAAAACCCGCTCGGCAGTTTTATATCAACTGACAGTGGTCGGCGAAGCCGTCAAACGCTTATCGGTAGAATTCCGCGCCTCGCACGCGGACATTCCTTGGGCGTTGATGGCAGGCATGCGCGACCACCTTGTCCACGGGTATGATCTGGTGGATTGGGATGAAGTCTGGAAAACAGCCGCCAAAGATATACCAGCTCTGCTGAAAATAATCGAACAACTGGCCGATTAGCTCCCGGATGTAAAATATCTCCTTGACCTTCGATATTTTAAGGGCCGACACCGTCCGCCCCTACAAATTTTACGGTACAATCCCTCCATGCCCTCCGATACTCAAGTCATCTACTCCATGGTGCGCGTCGGGCGCATCCATCCCCCCAACAAACAAGTCTTACGGGACATTTCCCTCGGTTTCTACTACGGCGCCAAGATCGGCGTCCTCGGCCTCAACGGCGCCGGAAAGTCCACCTTGCTGCGCATCTTGGCGGGCGTGGACAAAGACTACGTCGGCGAGATTGCCATCAGCAAGGGCTACACCACCGGCCTGCTCGAGCAGGAGCCGCACCTCGACGAAAGCAAGACCGTCATTGAGGTCGTGCGCGAAGCCGTCCAACCCATCGTGGATTTGCTCGCCCGCTACGACGAAGTCAACGCCAAATTCACTGAACCGGACGCCGACTTCGACGCCCTGATCGCCGAACAGGCCAGACTGCAGGAGGCGCTCGACAAGCACGACGCCTGGAACCTCGATTCGCACCTGGACCTGGCAATGGACGCCCTGCGCTGCCCGCCCGCAGACACGCCCGTCAAGGTGCTCTCCGGCGGGGAGCGCCGCCGCGTCGCCCTGACACGCCTCCTGCTGACCGAACCTGACATCCTCCTGCTCGACGAGCCCACCAACCACCTGGACGCCGAGTCCGTGGCCTGGCTGGAACACCACCTGCGCGACTACAAAGGGACGGTCATCGCCGTGACCCACGACCGCTACTTCCTCGATAACGTGGCGGGCTGGATCCTGGAACTCGACCGCGGCTACGGCATCCCCTGGAAGGGTAATTACTCGTCCTGGTTGGAGCAGAAGAAGGAAGTGCTGCGTCTGGAGGAAAAGACCGAGTCTAGGCGCCAAAAGACGCTGGAGCGCGAACTGGAGTGGGTGCGCATGTCCCCGAAGGCGCGGCAGGCCAAAGGTCAGGCCCGCCTGACGGCTTACGAAAAACTCCTGTCGCAGGAAGTCGAAAAGTACCGCGGCGAGCAGGAGATCTACATCCCGCCCGGTCCGCGCCTGGGCGACATCGTCATCGAACTGGAGAACGTCACCAAGGGCTACGGCGACCGGCTCCTGCTGGAGGGGTTCAGCGCCAAACTCCCGCCCGGTTCCATCGTCGGCGTCATCGGGCCGAACGGGGCGGGCAAGACCACCCTGCTGCGCATGATTACCGGGCAGGAAAAGCCCGACGGCGGGGCCATCCGCATTGGCGAGACGGTTAAGTGGGCCTACGTCGACCAGACCCGCACACTCGACCCGGAGAAGACGGTCTGGGAGGAGATCACCGGCAGCGCCGAGACGCTGACGCTGGGCAGCCGCACAATGAACTCGCGCGCCTACGTCTCATCGTTCAACTTCATGGGCACCGACCAGCAGAAGAAGGTGGGTACGCTATCCGGCGGGGAACGGAACCGCGTCCATCTGGCGAAAACCCTGACCGAGGGCGCCAACGTGCTCCTGCTCGACGAGCCCACCAACGACCTGGACGTGAACACGCTGCGGGCGCTGGAGGAAGCCCTGGAGAACTTCGCCGGGTGCGCCATCGTGGTCAGCCATGACCGCTGGTTCCTGGACCGCATCTGCACCCACATCCTGGCCTTTGAAGGCGACAGCCAGGCGCGCCTGTTCCTGGGAAACTGGAGCGGATACGAAGCCCACATGCAGGAAATCTACGGCAAAGACCTCCAGCCGCACCGGGTGAAATACCGGACGCTGAAACGGTAAAGCAGGTTGCCCGGTACTTCAAAAGTGTCGTATTCAGAAAACGCAAAACGACCCGGGTCCTTGTGCCGGGTCGTTTCGAGAGGAGAAGAGAATGCCGCGTTCGCGAATTCCTTCCAACAATAGGATAGCACAATGGCATTACAGGGTACTGCGCAAAGATGTGAACCAAAATTGCCGTAAATCTCTGTATTTTGAGCGTTCAAAGTTCACGTGTTATGCAAGAAGCAGTAACAACCCATGAATTACAGAGTACTGCATAAATATCCGAACCACAGGGTACTGCGTAAATATCCGAACCAAAATCCCGTTTGATTCAAGCCCTTCAACACAGGAAAGTTCATAGTTTTATGCAAGAAGCAGTAAATCGTCGTTTTTTCCTTACTTTTTGGTCTCTTCAGTTCAGAAATTTATGCTAGGAGCAGTAAAATCCCATTATTTCCGAGCCTTTCAATACAAGAAAGTCCATAGATTTATACAAGAAGCAGTAATCGTGTGGATCGTATTGAGGTTTTTCCATGCTTTAACGCCGGAATATCCGGGCCGAAGCCTTGGCAGATACAAACAATCCGGTACAGACGAGTTTCCAATTTTTAGAAAGAAGCAGTATACTATTTGTAATGCTTGAAAGCGCGCTCACCCATCTCGAATGCCCCGAATGCGGGCGTAAATTCAATGCCGACCGGGTGCAGAATTTCTGCGAAGACTGCCGCTCGCCGCTGTTGGCGCGCTACGATTTGACCAGAGTGGCCGCCAGCGTGACCCGCGCACAGATCGCCGCCCGTCCGCGCGGACTGTGGCGCTGGGCAGAACTCCTGCCCGTCCGCAAAGAGAAATTCCGCCTGACGCTGGGCGAGGGCGACACCCCGCTCCTGCCCGCCCCGCGTCTGGGTAAAACGCTAAAAATAAAGCACCTTTTCATCAAAGACGAATCCCCTAACCCGACCGGTTCATTCAAAGCCCGCGGCCTGTGCGTGGCCGTCGCGCGGGCGCTGGAACTGGGCCGCAGGGAATTCGTCATCCCCACAGCGGGGAACGCCGGGGGCGCGCTGGCCTTTTATGCCGCCCGCGGCGGTGCCGAGGCACACGTCTTCATGCCAAAAGACGCCCCGCGCACCAACCAGGAAGAAGTCCGGGCTGCGGGCGCAGACCTGCGGCTGGTGGACGGTCTCATCAGCGACGCAGCCCGTCTGGCAGCCAAAGCCGCCAGAGGCAAACGCTGGTTCGACGTCTCGACCTTCAAGGAACCTTACCGCGCCGAGGGCAAAAAGACGATGGGACTGGAACTGGCTGAATCATTCGGCTGGGAACTGCCGGATGTGATCATTTACCCCACCGGCGGCGGGACGGGGCTGGTGGGCATGTGGAAAGCCTTCGCCGAGCTGGAGGCCTTGGGCTGGATCGGTCCCAAACGCCCGCGCATGGTAACGGTCCAGGCCGACGGCTGCGCGCCGGTGGTGCGCGCCTTCCAGAGCGGTGCGGAACGGACCGAGACCTGGCAAAACGCTCACACCCTGGCGGCCGGGTTACGGGTCCCGAACGCCTTCGCCGACCGGCTGATCCTGCGGGCCCTGCGAGAGAGCGGCGGGACGGCGCTGGCCGTCAGCGACGCTGAAATCCTGGAAGCGCAGCGTGAAATGGCTCAGGCGGAGGGTCTGCTGGCATGCCCGGAGGGAGCGGCGACACTGGCAGGTCTGCGTCATCTGGTCAAGAATGGTTGGGTCCAGCCGGACGAAACGGTTATATTGTTTAACACAGGAACTGGTTTGAAGTATATTTAAGGGACACCTATGGCAGACGAAGAAACCAAGTCAACCCTGGAATTCCTCTACAATGTCAGCCGCGAACTGGCCTCGGCGCTGGAACTGCGCACAGTGTTACAGCGCATCCTGTTCCAGTCGCTCAAATACGTGGGCGGTGAACGCGCCAGCATTGTGGTCCTGGACGATAAAGGCAAAGCCGTTGACTCGGCCATCGTTTACGGACGCAAAATCCATGACCATGCCACCCAGCAGTTGCGAGAGACCGTTGAACGCGGCCTGGCTGGGTGGGTCGTCCGCCACCGGAAGCCGGCTTGGGTGCCGGATACCAGCCGCGACGAGCGCTGGCTGCGCCGCCCGGATGATGCGCTTGACCAATCCGGGGCAAAATCCGCCCTGTGCGTACCGTTGATGGCGCGCGAGCGTCTGGTGGGCGTGCTGACGCTGGTCCACCCTGAACCGGGGGCATACAACAAAGAACATTTCAGCCTGATGCAAGCCATCGCCGACCAGTCCGGGATTGCAGTCCTGAACGCCCGTCTTTTCGCCGAGAGCCAGCGCCAGGCACGCGTCATGACCGCCCTGGCAGCCAGCGCGGCGGCCATCAACGCCAGCCTGCGCATGGACGAGGTGCTCCAGCGCATTTTGAATGAGACCATTCAGGCTTTGCAGGTGGAGACGGTCGCACTGGCGCTCGTAGACGCCAACTGGGACCTGGTCTTCCACGCCGCCACGGGAGAGCACAAGGAAGGGATCGTGGGGAAGCGCGTCCAGGCCGGGCAAGGCGTCATCGGGTGGGTGGCACACGAGGGCGAAGGTGTGGTTATCCCGGCCGTGCGCGATGACAAGCGTTTCGTCCCAGGCGAGCAGTTCGACGGTCTCGATGCGCACGCCATGGCGGTTGCCCCGATCTATGCCCAGGGACGCGTCATCGGCATCCTGCAAGCCATCAATCCCATCTCCGGCGTATTCGACCCGGATGCCCTGCTGGTACTGACGGGCATTGGCAACCTGGCCGGTTCAACCATCCAGCACGCCCAGTTGTTCGAGCGGCTGCAGGCAGCCCACAAGCGTTATCGCGAGCTATTTGACGATAGCGTGGACCCCATCCTGGTCACCAGCTGGGACGGGGAAGTCCACGAGTCCAACCGCCAGGCGGCGGTTATCACCGAATATACCTCCAGGCAGTTGCAGGGTATGATGATTGACCAACTGCACGTTGTGACGCCCGGCGACAAAATAATCAGCATGGAAAAGCTCAAAAGCGGGAAGATTATCAGTTACGAGGCCGTGCTGAAGAGCAAGAGCGGAAGGAAGATCCCTATCCAGGTTAATGTGCGGAAAGTAGTGTTTGAGGAAGCCGAATCCCTGCAATGGCTGATGCGTGATATCAGCGAACGCAAAAACCTGGATTCCCTGCGCGAAGAGCTGACTTCCATGATCTACCACGACCTGCGTTCGCCGCTGGCGAACATCATCTCCAGCCTGGACGTACTTTCGACCATGTTCCCCGGCCCGGAAAACGAGACGATCCAATCGGTGACGACCATCACCCGCCGTTCCGCTGACCGCATCCAGCGGCTGGTCAGTTCCCTGCTCGACATCAACCGTCTGGAAGCAGGCCAGACCATCGTTTCGCAACAAGCCGTGACACCCGCCATACTGGCCGAGGACGCGATAGATGCCGTCCGCCCGATGGCGGAGAACCTGCACCAGACGCTGAAAGGCCATTTATCCGAGAAATTACCGCCCGTCTGGGTGGACGTGGATATGATCCGCCGCGTGCTCATCAACCTGATGGAGAACGCCTCGAAATTTACAGCGCCAGAAGGCAAAATCGAACTGGGCGGCAAGCAGGAAGGCGAGTGGGTGCAATTATGGGTGCAGGATAATGGTTCCGGCATCCCGTTCACCGAACAGGAACACATCTTCGAAAAATTCACCCGACTCAATGGGCAGGATAATGCCAGCGGCCTGGGGGTGGGGCTGGCCTTTTGCCGGTTGGCGATCAACGGTCACGGCGGAAAGATCTGGGTCGAGACCGAAGTTGGCAAAGGGTCCAAATTTATCCTGACCCTGCCGGTTGCCGAAGAAATATAGCACTTTCAGGAGAAAGCATGCATTCCATTGCCACTGATATTTATATTGATGACCAATACCCGGGTGCGACACTCGGAGTGATTTATCTGACCCACGGGCTGATCCAGATTGACGCACCGCCCTCACCGGAGGATGGGCGCGCCTGGCGCGCCGCCCTGCTGAACCTGGGAGGCGGCTCCGAACGTCTGCTCGTCAACCTCGATGCGCACCCGGATCGGACACTGGGCGCGCGGGCGATGGATTGCACCATTGTCGCACAGGAAAAGACCGCCCACGTCTTCCGCACCCGCCCGACGACCTTCAAGGCCCAGGGCGAGGAAACCGGCGCGGACTGGGAAAGCATCCCCGGCCTGGGAAATATCCGCTGGGTGCCGCCGGAGATCACCTTCAGCCACCAGATGACCATCCACTGGGGCGAATCACCCGTCGTGTTGGAGCACCATCCTGGCCCAACCTCCGGAGCCACGTGGGTCATCCTGCCGGAAGCCAAAGTGGTTTTTGTCGGCGATGCGGTGCTCAAAAACCAGCCGCCCTTCCTGGCCGGAGCAGATCTGCCCGTCTGGCTGGATACGCTGAAGCTCCTGCTTTCCCCCGCCTACCGGAACTGGCTGGTGGTCAGCGGGCGCGGCGGAGTGGTGGCCGCCGACGTGATCCGGGCGCAGAAAGATTATCTTGACCATGTTTTTAAAAGAGTCGAAAAGCTGGCCAAGAAAAAATCTGCACCGGAGGCGGTTGAAAATCTCATCATGCCTTTGTTGAATCCGTTCAAAATCCCCGCCAGTCAACTACAGAAATATACCCGGCGCCTGCGCTATGGCCTGCACCGTTATTACGCCCGGCATTACCGTTCATCCGGCAGCGGAAGCGGCGAGGAGTAAGAATCTTGACCCAGAGGGATGCTCCGCATGACAGAGTCATACCAGCCGATCTTTGAAATGACCCGGGGACGCATTGTTGAATCTATCCATTTCGGGGCGGCGGCCGTGGTTGACTCAGGTGGCCGCTTGCTTGCCTGGCTCGGCGACCCGAAAGTATTAACATTCCTGCGCTCCAGCGCCAAACCCTTCCAGGCGCTCCCGTTCATCGAGCGCGGCGGCGACCAGACCTTTCACCTGACGTCAAAAGAAGTGGCTCTCATCTGCGGTTCCCACGATGGCACCGACGAGCACGTTGAGGTGCTCAAAGGCATCCAGGCCAAAGTGGGCGTGCAGGAAAGCGACCTGTTGTGCGGCTTGCATCCGCTGTCGCATGTGCCCGCCGTCGAAGCGATGCGGGCTCGCGGCGAAGTCCCCACCCCGAACCGGCACAACTGTTCCGGCAAGCACACCGGGATGTTGGCCGCCGCCCGAATGCGCGGCCTGCCGATTGCGGATTACGTCAATCCCGAACACCCGGTCCAGAAGACCATCCTGGAAACGCTGGCAGAGATGTGCAGCGTCCAGGTGGAGCAGGTCGAAGTGGGCATTGACGGTTGTTCAGCCCCAAATTTTGCCGTCCCACTCTACAATGCTGCGCTGGGCTTCGCCCGCCTGTGCGACCCGCGCGGTCTCCTGGCGGAACGCGCCACAGCCTGCCGCCGCATCACCCAGTCCATGATGGCAAACCCGCTCATGGTCAGCGGCCCGGGCCGATTCGACACGCGCCTGATGGAAGTCTGCTCGGGGCACATGGTTGCGAAAGGTGGAGCAGAAGGGTACATGCTCTTGGGCATTATGGGCGGTGTGCTGGGTGCCGAATCGCCGGGTGTTGGTATTGCCTTCAAAATCTCTGACGGCGATCTTACGATCCGGAAAGCGAATGGCGAAACCTACAACCGCGTCCGCCCGGCTGTTGCGCTGGAAATCCTGCGCCAGATGGGTTACATCAGCGAAAAGGAACTGGAAACGCTGGCAGCCGATTTTGGCCCGGTCAAGCCGGTGACCAACTGGCGCAAACTGGTGGTCGGAGAGGCCCGTCCAGCCTTCACCCTGCAAAGAACCGAACAGCCTGCATGACCGATCTCGAAACACTCGCCCGGCAGGTGCACCAGCGCCTGCTGGATTTTTATGGACAGCCCACCTGGCGCAATCCCCTGCCGCCGGTGGATGAACTCGTCTCGACCATCCTTTCCCAGAATACCAACGACGCCAACCGGGACCGGGCCTTCGAGTCGCTCCGTCAGCGTTTCCCGACCTGGGAACAGGTGCGCGACGCAGTCCCCGGGTCGGTGACCGCCGCCATCCGCCCGGCGGGACTTGCCAACCAGAAAGGGCCGCGCATTCAGCAAGTCCTGCGAGGAATTTCCGCCGAACGCGGTTCGCTTGATTTGCATTTCCTGAAAGACCTGCCGCTGGAAGAAGCGCGTGCCTGGTTGATGAAGTTCAAGGGCGTCGGCCCGAAGACGGCAGCCATCGTCCTGCTCTTTTCGCTGGGGCGGCCGGCCTTCCCCGTGGACACGCACATTTACCGGGTGACGGGGCGCATCGGCCTGCGCCCGGAAAAGATGATGGTGGAGGAAGCGCACGTCCACCTGGAGAAACTTCTCCCGCCGGAAACATATTATGCTGCCCACCTGAACATCATCCGCCTGGGGCGCGAAATCTGCGCGGCCCGCAAACCCGCCTGTCAGCGCTGTCCGTTGCGGGAACTTTGCAAATATGTAAAGTTACCGGAAAATCAATCGGATGTATAATCAAGGCAATATCTTCGCAGGAAAGGAGGTGATGGCGATGCTGTTCAGCATCCGCGAACCTGGTCAGGGAATGGTAGAGTATGCTTTCCTATTTGTTTTGATCGCTCTAATTGTTATTGCAGTTTTACTCATCCTCGGCCCGACCATCGGCAATGTTTTCAGCAATTTGAATAGCAAGCTGGTAACCTACTGAAAGACAATCTCCCGCTGTTTTGGCGGGAGATTGGTTTAAACTCCAAGAAGCTCAAGCAGTCCATCCGGGTAGACCGGCGGTTTCCCCGGCCCGAACTCGTCCAGCCGCATCCAGACAGCTTTGAAAGGCTGACCCAACTCATCGCCCTGGATGGTTCCTTTTTCATACAAGCTGGCGTCGGACAGGCGGCCATCGTAGACCAGGACAACCTGGTGCCCACGCTGGCCTTCGTAAGTGAAGATATTCTCCAGCATGCCCACGTAGCGGACATCGGTCAGTTCCGCGGCGATCTCCTCGCGGAACTCGCGCCGGACAGCCTCCGCCCCGCGCTCGCCGAAATCGATCGCCCCGCCCAGCGGACGGTAGAAGGTCTGGCCTTTCTTGCTGTCGTGCCCCTCAGCCACCAAGATGCGGTCGCCATCACGGCAAACGCAGATGGCAATCTGGCGGATCTTCTCTTCGCGCATATTCTCCTCACCCCCCGCCGCTCTCCCCTCGGGAGAGGGGTGCAGGGGTAATGGCGGCCTGCATGGACCACGCCCCGGTCCACGTTACCCTGACGGGTAGGACTTTGCCGCGCAGGTTTTGGCCGCTCTCCACAAAGACCAGCTTATTGGTCGGCGTGCGGCCGCGCCAGCGTCCTTTGACCTTGTCTTCGAACAGCACTTCGACCTTTTGGCCAAGATAACGGATGTTGATCTCAGCGCCGATTTTCTCCTGTAAATCTTCCAGCAGGCGGAAGCGGCGCATCTTCTCTTCTTCCGGCACATCATCGGGATACAGGCGCTCCGACACCGTGCCAGGCCGCGGCGAATAGCGCGCCAGGTGCGCCACATCCAGACGCAGGTCTTCAAGGAGCCGGTAGGTTTCCATGAACTGCGCCTCGGTCTCGCCGGGAAAGCCGACGATAATATCGGTGGCGATCGAACAGCCGGGGATGCGCTCACGGATTTTTGCCACAATGCGGCGGTAGTCAGCCTGGGTGTAGCCGCGGCGCATATTCTTCAGGATTTCGTCATCGCCTGCCTGGATGGGAATTTCGATATGCGGCATCACTTTGGGCAGTTCCGCCACGGTATCCATGATGTCTTCGCCAAAATAATTCGGGTGAGAGGTAAGGAAGCGGATGCGTTCCAGCCCTTCGACTCGGTCCAGCCTCCGCAGCAGCGCTGCCAGGTTCGGACCCTCGGGCTGGTCCTTCCCGTAGCGATCCACGATCTGACCGAGCAGGGTAATCTCTTTCACGCCCTGCGCGGCGAGTGAACGGGCTTCGGCTGCAATCTCATCCGCGGGGCGCGAACGTTCGGCCCCGCGCCGGGATGGGATGATGCAGAACGTGCAGGCGTGCGAACAGCCCAGCACCACAGGCAGATGCACGGAAACGGTCTTGCCGCGCTCATGCTCCGGCAGGATGATATCGCCGTTCATAACGGCGAACCGGTCCCCGGTCTCGCGCGCTTCGAGCGCCCGCGCCTCGCCCTGAGTCAAAAACGAAATGAGCGGGCCCGGGTCCGAGGGCGGGGAGAACACATCCACGAACGGGAAGCGCCGGCGCAGTTCTTCGTCGCCGCGGATGCCCACCAGGCAGCCCATCAGGTTGACCACCAGCCTGGGATTTTTGGTTTTTAGGGGTCGCAGGGAACTCAAACGGCTGGTGGCCTTATCCTCGGCGGACTGGCGCACAACGCAGGTGTTTAAAACAATCACATCGGCATCTTCGGCTTTACCGGTAAATTCGTAGCCCAGGCATTCAAGGACCGACCCCAGGCGCTGCGAGTCGGCCACGTTCATCTGACAGCCTTCGGTCCAAACGTGGTATTTTTTCATAGCCCGCAAATTATACCAAGTTTGTCTGTTATACTACTGCCTCGCAACGCCCTCAAGTTATGGTAAAATCGTCCCGCCCGGAGGGATGGCCGAGTGGTTTAAGGCAACTGACTTGAAATCAGTCGTGGCCGTAAGGTCACCGGGGGTTCGAATCCCTCTCCCTCCGCCTTACCATCTTCCGGGACATAACAACTGCATATGGGGAGGTGCCAGAGTGGCCGATTGGGCTCGCCTGCTAAGTGAGTGCTGGGACTTAAAACTCAGCCGCGGGTTCGAATCCCGCCCTCCCCGCCATGGAGAGCCGCGTCCGATTTGGGCGCGGTTTTCGCGTCAGCCGCGGGTCCCTCGCGCAGCCCATCGTACCCGCAGGGTATCCCCGAAGGGGACGGAACGGGGGAATCTTCGAATCCCGCCCTCCCCGCCATGGAGAAGAACGCGCCCGAAAGGGCGCGTCTTTGTTTGCTGCTTTTTCGATATTGCCTGCCAGGTTGATGACTTTGGAACCAGATGATGATAGGAATGTTTCGATATCAATGAGTAAAGGGGAAGAAGAATATGCGAAGTCGAACTCCATAAAGTAGGATAAATTTATGGAGCGCAGGCTTGATAGCAATAACGGAGACAATTAAAAAATCTATTCACGACGTGAATAGAAGTGCGGGTATTCTTTTGCGGTAAAAGCAGCCCTTCATTTCTGCTCGCAAAATACAAATCGTGATTATTATAATCAGGATTTGTATTTTACAGGCCGGCACATTTACACGATTACAATGATTTCAGGAGAATACGACCTCTCAACTGGCTGTAAGATCTGTAACTATGTAATGTCATTTGGCGCAGGGCAATAAATATATTTGTATAAATTCGTTCAGTCTATTGACATTTTTTACAGTATGACGTACGATAGGAGTATGTACACACGGATCGTTGAACAAACCCTGCGCTCCCTCCTGTCCTCCCCGGAAATCCTGGTACTCTATGGACCGCGGCGGGTCGGAAAGACCACCCTGCTGCAATTGTTCCATCACGAATTGCAGGGAAATCAGCCTACCGCTTTCTACTCACTGGATGACCCGACCGCCCAGGCGATTTTCGGCGAACCATCTACGGCCCGGTTGGAGCGTATCTTTTCGGAACTGGGCTTCGCACCAGGCCAGCGCGCCTATCTATTCTTGGATGAAGTACAGGGCTTCCCACGGATCGACCTGCTTCTTAAACTCATCTATGACCACTTCTCTCACGTGAAAGTGCTGGCAACTTCATCGTCGTCTTTCCTCTTGCTCCAAAGGCTGACCGACAGCCTGGCCGGACGCAAATATTTCATCGAACTCCTGCCGCTTACCTTGGGAGAATACGCCGGCATCCCGGTGGAAGATTATTTCTCCTTCCCCGAATCAATCACGCAGGCCGGGCATCTCAACGAAACCCTGCACTCGCTGGCAGTGTATGGTCTGTACCCTGAAGTGGCAAACAGGACCAACGTGGAAGAAAAACAGGCTAAACTGCGCGATATCCTGGAAAGCGCCCTGTACAAAGATATATTCATGCTGGAAAAGTTAAAGGCCCCGCAGGTGCTGGTGAAGCTGGTGACACTGCTGGCCTACCAGGTAGGCAATCTGGTCAATCTCAACGAACTGGCGACCCAACTGGGCATTTCGCGCAACACAGTGGACCAGTACATCACCATCCTCGAAAAGTATTTCCTGATCTTTCGTCTTCCGTCTTTCAGCCGCAACCTGCGCAGCGAATTGAATTCCAAATTCAAGGTGTACTTCTGGGATGTCGGCATCCGCAATGCTGTGATCAACCGCTTCGCCCCTCTTGATGCCCGCGATGACAAAGGTATGCTCTTGGAGAATCTGATCGTTGCTTCCGTGATGAAGCGTAACCTATATGCCCATCGCCCCTATAACGCCTATTTTTGGAGAACGTACCAGGGATACGAGATCGATCTGGTGCTGGAAAGTAGCCAGAACCAGGAACTCCAGGCCTTTCAAATTACCTGGGCAGAAAAAGCCACTTTCTCGCGTGCCTTTAACGCCTACGAACCCGTGAAGACTTTTGTTGTCACACCCGAAAACGCATATCGCTTTTGCTGGTAACAGATCATTCCCTGATAATGTCGTCAAATCCAGGGAGTTGTGCTAATATTCCAATGTCGCATAATTGTGATTAAGCGACCAATCCTGCCCTCCCCGCCATGGAGAACCGCGTCCGATTTGGGCGCGGTTTTCGCGTCAGCATCGGGCCCCTCGCGAAGTACATCATCCCCGCAGGATGCGGGGAGTAGGGGCGCAATATATTGCGCCCATTTTCTATGCCTCCCGCCCTCCCCGCTGTTTACAGCCTGCAAGGGTGTTACCCTTGTGAAGCCTGATGAAAGGCTGGAACGCAAAAGTTGGTTGCTTCGATCACCCGTCGGAGCTGCCAACTATTGCGTTTTATTGGAAAGATCATCCCGGCCATCTTGTTCCGCCCTTTGCGCAGGGTACTTGTTTTTGAGCTCGGCGGTCTTTGATATGCTGGTGTGCAATGCCTGCATGCGCAAGGTTGCGCTGCATGACCGCGCGATCACACCCCTACCCGTCCTCCCCGCTGTTACCCTCGTGAAGCCTGGTTGAAAGGCTGGAACGCAAAAGCTGATTCTCCCAATCGGGTTTAACCGCGAACCTTTATTTCGGATAGGGCCCCTTAACCAACAAGCGTTCCAGATTGTCCAGGGTCAACAGCTGGCTCTCATCTGGGGAGATCAGGAATGGTTCGACATCTGACACTACTTGTTCCCATGAAATATCTTTCAAATGATCCTGCACGACCGCACGCCAGGTATCTGACTCCAGATGTGGTCCACTCCACCCGGTTTGTAACAAAGCATTGTTGAGCAGGACCAGGTTGGGAGCAGGCCAATCCGGGGCACTCAGGTACCATATCAAATCATACCAGTCACGCCCCTTGAGATAAGGCCTTTGCAACACGGCATGCAGTTTCCAGGCCAGCAAGGAAGCCCGGTCATGATGCTGGAGATTAAGAAGTACATGGCGGCGCACCAGGGTAGTCTCCAGTTTTGCCCCGGCAGGCGGTCGGGTGTCCACTTCTATTTTCACTGCAAGGGCTTCATCGACATGAGGAGAAAGCCCCAGATCGAAGAGCAGGCCCGGAAAACGCACGAAGGCATGTTGAACCGTCTTTTGGTCGCTGACTTTGAGAGTAATTTTATACCCCTGGGCTTCCAGATCCCGCCGGATCGTTTGGATGCAGACGCGATAGTCATATTCCTTCGGATCTCCTTCCAGGGTAAAATCCAGGTCTTCAGAATAGCGTTGACTGCCGTAGAGGAAACGCAATACCGTTCCGCCGTGGAAGGCGAGCGGCACCAACGCGCCGGCGCGTTGCATGCTTTGCAAGATCAGAGCCTGAAGATATTCACGGGCCTGATTGCGAGCTTGAATTGGATTGGTTTGTGGTTGGATCAAGGAGAGAAGATGTTCTTTCATGGAAAGGATCCTGGAGAACAATCAATTTGATTCAGACAGTTTCATACAACGAACGTTCTTTCACGACCAATGCCGCAATGTGTACTGCGGCGCGCAACCATTTGGGTTTTCCAGCGCGGCCAGCCAAGTCCTGCAGGCGCTTCAGGTCCAGGCTCTCCAGATTCTGCAGGCGCATCCCGGCCAGATACTCCGGATTATCCCCATCCGGTGTAAGATGAACCAGGTCCAATAACGCTTTTTCCGGTAAAGCAACGAACGCATTTTGCTCCGAAGTCAAAGAGACTTGCTGGTACCCAAACAGAAGATGGGCTGCAAGATGCTGGAAGCGGAAATCACCCAACTGGTTTCGCCAGCGAGCCGGGCGCTGGTTGGTTAAGCTCATGGTTTGCCCCACATACTCCGGGATTAACCCGTAGTAGGCCAACGCGGATTGCAGGCTGACGTAAGAGCCTGGTTGAAGCATATTGGCGACCAGGAAGGGATGGGGAGGCGTGTGCTGGTAAGGGATCGCCAGGGTGTATAACCCGCGCCGCAGTTGGATGACCCGTCCAGCCTGGACCCAGCGGGAGAGCTGCCGGCGCACGTCATCCGGGTCAACATCTCCCGCCAGTAGCAGCCCGGTTTCAAAGACCGGCTGACTGCCGGCGAGTGCAAGCAGGCTTTCGTATTTCATGCGAATATTATGCCATAAATGGCAAATTGTTGCAACAAATTAATGTGAAAACGTCCCCCTCCCCGAGACTCCCCCGCGCTTATCCTCCCCTATTCGCGAAGCATCCCGAAGGGAATTCAGAAGGATTTGGGGGAGGTGCCCGTAGTCGCAGCACCGCCCTCCCCGCCATGGAAAGCCGCGTCCACTATGCAGGAAAATCCGTTGAAATGGACTTAATTAGGCATTCGACGAGGTTCGAATACTACTCCAAACTACCGGATGTTGCCGAAGTCAGGAGACTTCGCCCCGTGCTCCGTGCGGGAACCGGGACTACCCCGAAATTAGAGGCGAAATGAGCGCATCGGTCGAGGCGGCCTTCGCGACATCATCCCCGTAAGGGAAGCATATCATACCCGCAGGGTATCCCCGTGTTCTTGGTGGAGTGAAATGGGGGGAAAAAAGGAAGGCTTATTCCATCTTTGCCTGTGCAGCGTCTGGGGCGGTCAAGGCGAGCGCTTGCTCGCTCTCCCACAGCCCGTGGATATTACACAGTGCCAGGGCATGAAAGACGCCGGGCCGGGCCACTTTCAGCGTGATGATCAGTTCCGGCTGGGTGTAAACAGGACCCTGGTTCGGGCCTGTTACCGCCTCGCCGTGGGCGGTAAAGGCGAAGTGTCCCACCTGATGCGGGAATTTCTCACCTTCCGGATGGAAGTACAGGTCTATCCAATCAATGTGATGTTCGGTGGTGTTCGGGTGCGGGATTTCCTTCCCGATGCTGACCTTCACTTGAAAGGCCTCGCCCACCTTGACCTGCGCCGGGACTTCGATGACCGGCATGTGCTTCTCTTTTTTCCAGTCGTCTTTCTGGATGAACATGGTGCCCTCCTTGGGGGATATGTCGGAGTTCTGCATCCATTATACAGCCAGAGTCCGGTTTCGGAAAATAAGAACGGATGTTATTGTCGAATCAATACATTCTTCTATTACCAAGGCGCCTCAAAACGGATACAATCAGGTTGTAATCGTCCAATCCCCAAGTGCAAAAGG
>Ga0265292_1001692_pt1 | contig 18275 bp, 15 predicted proteins | sample Munlanlewell296A_FD_189080 | JGI IMG/M metagenome (GOLD analysis project Ga0265292, IMG submission 189080) | Leachate microbial communities from a municipal landfill in Southern Ontario, Canada - Leachate well 296A | ecosystem: Engineered > Solid waste > Landfill > Unclassified | place: Canada... | reverse complement strand
AAAGGATGGCATATAATACTGGCTTATATAGTGGGGTTCTTTTTATTGTATATGATAATGGGATGGGAGCCGGCTGATAATAAAAAAGTGAAAATAAAAGATTGTCCCTGCATTGATTGTCCGGTTAAACCTGCTGTTAACAGTAATCCGACGCTTCAGCCAAAATAATAAATAAGTGTAGTTATTTTAGGTATAGGGAAATAAAGGTATAATGGTATAATGGAAAAGACCTATAAATTCACCGCCCCTATACCTTTTATAACCCATACCTTTATACCTAAATAGTAACAAATAAGTTAAAAGATTTGCATACAGTTTAAATATCTTTGTAAAAAAACTTAATCATGAAATGCAATATTTTTTTACCGGTTATTTTAACACTTGCTTTAGCGGTTTTGCTGCTGTCTTCATTTATTGGCACCTCTAAAAACTCAATTAGAACGTCATTGCGAGGAAGGTACGACCGAAGCAATCTCAACATTGAAGCACACTGCATAAGATTGCTTCCCATTTCGTTCCTCATGGTTCGCAATGACGATGAGGTTTTTAGAGATGCCCTTATAAATCCCCTTCCCTTCAAAAATGGAATAAAATCAGGTTTAAAAAGCGATACAATTGATGTGCTTAATTACGCTATTCACCTTGATATTGTTTACCTGTCGGCTAAAACTATAAGCGGTTACACTGAATTGACCATTACGCCAAAAATAAACAATGTAAGCGCTATCCCGCTTGATCTGCTTAAAATGACTGTGGATTCTGTTCTTGTCGATAATTCAAAAATTACTGTGTATGCATATAATGATACATTGTTGCGTATTCCTCTTGCCTCGCCTGCAAATACAAGCGATACGCTTGCAGTACGGGTATATTATCATGGACATCCTGTAATAGATCCTTCAGGCTGGGGAGGTTTTTATTTCAGCAGCGATAGTCTGTATGCATATAATCTTGGTGTAGGATTTCAGGATGTCCCGCATAATTATGGCAGGGTGTGGTTTCCATGTCTGGATGATTTTATTGACCGCGCAACGTATGATTGTTATATAAGAGTGAAAGATACGAAAACAGCCGTTTGTGGCGGAACTTTAATTAATGAAACCAACAATGGAGATGGCACAAAAACTTTTTACTGGCGGATACATTCGGATATTCCTACATATCTGGCTTCGGTGGCTATAGGTAATTACGTTCCTGTTTCTTATGCTTTCAGTGGTATTAATGGTAATATTCCCGTAAAAATATATGTTCCGGCAACTGATACAAACAAAGCAAAAGCATCGTTTGTAAACCTTTTAAACATTCTTGCTGTTTACGAAAATGATTTTGGTGCATACCAATGGGAAAGAGTTGGCTATGTGGGTGTGCCATTTAACAACGGAGCAATGGAGCATTCCACCAATATTGCATATCCTCTTTTTTGTATCGACGGGACTCTTTCGTATGAGGATCTTTATGCGCATGAGTTGTCACATCAATGGTTCGGCGATCTGGTAACATGCGCTTCTGCCGAAGATATGTGGATCAATGAAGGATGGGCTTCGTTTTGTGAATCTATATACAAAGAAGGCATTTATGGCAACAGCAGCTATAATGCAAATGTAAAAAGCAATCATAATTATGTTCTGAGTACTTGCCATACCAGCACCAGCAATGGCGGCGATGAAGGATATTTCGCAATCTATGGTATTCCTGAAAATATTACTTATGGCAGCACTGTTTATAATAAAGGCGCTGATGTGGTTTACACACTCCGCAATTATTTGGGTGATTCGCTATTTTTTGCTTTTGTAAAAGCATGGATGAACGATTATAAATTCAATCATATTTCTACTTATGAATTAAGTGATTTTATTACATCTGAAACAGGAGTGGATGTGAATGATTTTTTTGACGGCTGGGTCTTTTCTGCCGGTTTTCCTCATTATTCAATAGATTCTGTTAAATATGCCGGAACAGTAAATGATTATACCGTTTATGTAAAACAGAAACTGCATCACAAGCCATCTTTCATAAATTCGAACAAAATCGGGATTACATTCATGAGCAGCAGTTGGCAAACATTTACTGAAACCATTGAGTTTTCGGGACAATACGGAAATAAATTATTCCACCTTCCATTTATACCTGTTTGTGCCATGATGGATTTAAATGAGAAAGTAAGCGATGCTACAACAGATTATTATAAGGTTATTCATACAACAGACACAACAAATTTCACAAATTCATTTTTTGTCCTGGAAGTTCAGAATATTGCTGATTCTGTCTTTTTTCGTATTGAGCATAACTGGGTTGCTCCTGACCCCTTGAAAGCGCCATCAACAGAGATATACAGAATATCAGACAGAAGATACTGGAAGGTAGATGGCGTTTTTCCTTTAGCCTTTAAAGCGAATGGAAAGTTTAATTATAACAGGAATTCCAATGGATTTGAAAATAATTTGCTCCCGACAAATGCCTCCTCTGATTCGTTGGTACTTCTATATAGGGCAAATGCTGCTGACGATTGGCATATAGTGAATTTTGTTAAGAGCGGAAGTCCTGTGTTTGGTTATCTTACTACAGAAAATCTTATGAAAGGCGAATATACTTTTGGCATCGGGAAACCCAATCAATCTGGGATTGACGAAGCAGCGTTACAGAAGAAAGCATTATTGAATGTTTATCCAAATCCGTCTGATGATACATTTTTCATTCAGATGAATCCGTCGGTTAATTCGGAAATTAGAATTTATGATGCTTCAAATAAACTCGTATTTCATAAGGAAATAAATTCAACTCAGGATAAGATAAGCTGGAAGCCTTCTAAGGCAAAGAAAGGAAATTATTTTATTTATTTGTATGAAAAAGGAAAGCCTGTTGCTGTTGAAAAAGTGGTGTATGTTAAATAGAGTCTGTTAAAAAACTCCCCCTTAGAAAAGGGGGTCGGGGGGATTGAATGGATAGAAATTTGAAACCCAATCACCCCTGCCTGCCGGCAGGCAGGCTAACCCCCTTCGCCAAGGGGGAATAAATTAACAACTTTATATACAGACACTAAATAGCGTCACGTTTATTATGAAAAAATTATGGCTCTGAATAAGAGAAATATTTTCCTGTTAGTGATTTTATTCTTGTTGATCAATCTGTCTTTTGCACAGGAAAAGTATGTGCAATCGGGTGTCGCATCTTACTATTCCGATGTATTTCAGGGCAGAACTACTGCATGCGGAGAGAAATACAACAATACGTTATATACAGCGGCTCATGCCACTTTACCTTTTCATACATTAGTAAAGATTACCAATCTTAAAAACAATAAAACCGTTATTGTAAAGATCAACGACCGTTGTCCGAAATATCCCAACCGTATTATAGACCTTTCAAAAGTTGCTGCGAAAAAATTAGATATTCTTGCAGCAGGAATTGCTAATGTTAAACTTGAAGTAGTTCCACTTTGCGATTTGAATGTGATCAATAATGCCACTGATACTGTATTTAACGTGATACATTCAGATACAGTTCACTGAAAATTTTATACTGAGCGAATGAGTTTGCATTTTGGATATTGAGCGTAGTCGAAATATGCAAACTCATTCAGCCGAAGTATACATCGCTTTATTTTTTATGATCATCACAGTGCCATGCATATCAGGTACTTCAATAATGTTTTCAGGAATTTCTTTTGCAAATTATATTTCTTTCGTCCTCGGAAAGGGTGTTAATATATCTACTTTTTCTATAATAAAGGTATTTGGGTTTTTGGGAAGAGTAAAAATAAACTTAGTCCAAACGCCAAGCTCACTTCTTACCCAAATCCTGCCTTTATGGTTTTCAACGATTTGCTTTACAATAGAAAGTCCAAGTCCTGATCCTGTGCTGATATCTTTAGGAACATTTTTAGCTCTATAAAATTCATCAAAAACTTTCGAGATTTCCTCCTGAGGAATTCCGATACCGGAATCAGAGACCTCTGTTAATATATGATCATGGCGATTTCTTACAATTAATTCAATATGCCCTTTGATAGGAGTATATTTAACAGCATTCAATAATAAATTAGAGTACAATTCCTCAATCGTAAATGGATTACCTACTATGGAATTAATGGCATTATCAATATAAACATTTAGCTCTATAGATTTATCTTTTGCCAGGATTTCAACAGAAGGAACAACTTTATTTATCAATTCTCTGATAGAAAACTCCTCAAATTCTATATCCTGATTCAGTCGTTTTTTTGTTAGGTTTAAAAGGTCTTTGACAAAACTAGTCAGCAACTCAGTTCGTTCAGAAGCACGGTTTACGAATTCTTCCTGTCTTTCATTCAACGTTCCGATTATATTGGTGCTGACCACTTTCAAACAACTGATAATTGCTGCAAGATGACCTTTTATATCATGCGTTACACGTAATATATATTCATTTTGCAGCTTGTCTTTTTTTTCAAGTTCTATATTAGTTCTGATATATGTTTCTTCAATTTTGATAGATCTGGTAAAAATCATATGAGTCAGACTTACCAAAAATATTGAAGCGAAAATATAAATGGCTCCTGCTCCAAAAATATAAGATTCATTTTGATATAGATCGTGATTTGCAAAACCTTCCAAATGATAATGCGGAATGACGCCATAACATTCAAGAAATGCCAGTAGCATTATCAGGATCAATGCAAAAGTGGTATGCAAATAACTTTCGGTAGTTGAAAATATTGAACTAGCTATAATCATATGAAAGAAGTAAAATATAATTATTGGATTTTCAATACCACCGGAGTAATGCAAAATCAAGGTTAACATTATCAGGTCTGAAATGATCTGGAAATGTATTTCCCGTTTGATCCAAGTGATCACTCTGCTACTTTCTTTTTTTATGACCCGTTTCAGGATCAAGCTGTGAAAACTATTTAATAATAGTAGAAAAAGGGAGAATAAATAAATAGGGATATCATGTATAGAAATAAGGAAAAAATTTTTAACAATATAGGTTGAAATGATAAGAAGGAAAATGGCAATCCATCTGATCCTTATAAACCACCTGGCAAATAAAACATGTGCGGGAACCAGCTTTTTATCCATAATAACGCGTGTTTCCTGTAATAATAATAAGTAAAAAAGTATTACTGATAGATAATTTATTTTATCCTGAAAATCTATTTATACTGCGAATGGGATAAATTTCCGCATTCTAAAAAAAGTCCAAAGCCCCAAGTTCCAAGACCCAAAACCCAAGTCCTGCGTGTAAGCCCTCTTGGAATTTGGGATTTGAGATTTGGAATTTGGGACTTAATAAATGCAAGTTTTTATCACGTTTATTGTATATATGGTGTATTGGCTTTTGTTTAAACTTTAAGCATATCCTCTATCAATTCCACCAGAATAAGAGGGTCGATAGGCTTATCCTGAAAACGGACATTAGGCAGCATTTTTTCATCTTCAACACCGGAATACAAATTTACACCTAACTGATCAACCATTCCTGTAAGTAGAATGATAGGCATCTTCCTGTATTCAGGTTCTTTTTTTATAATATGTAATAAATTATATCCTTCGAGATTAGTATCCATCATTACATCAAGGACCAGTAAATCCGGCTTTTCATTCTTGAGTTTCGTAAACCCTTCTTTACCGTCATAAGCAGCGATTACATCATAACCTTTACTTTCAAGTGTAACCTGAAAAGATCGCAGAAGATCTTCATCATCATCAATTAATAAAATCTTTTTTTTCATAAGATAGGGCTTTATGATTAATTATTATCGAAAATTTTTCATTTTATTGACATAGCAAAAATATACAGACCCATTGAAAATAGCCTGCTAATGTATAAAGGTTTTATAAAATTACAAATATTTTTCTTTTTTATATTTTAATCTTTAAGAAACCGTTTCACTTCAAGTAGCAGTGATTCAAATTCTACGGGTTTGCTCATAAAACTGTCCAGCGGAAGAAAATAATTGCATCCGCTTTCAGTTTTATAATCAACAGAAATGCTGCCATCTGCATTACGGACTTTTAATACAGTATTATTTTCAAATCCCGGAGTATTGTTAATCTGGCGATACAATTCAACAATCTGGTCGCTTGCGGAAATAGTATCAATTCCTGTAAGCATAATTACCGGAACAGATCGGAATTCATCGTCAGTCCTTAATTTTTTACTAAGGTCAAATCCGGCATTATTGGTTTCCATGTAAACATCCAGAATTATCAGATCGGGTTTGAAAGTTTTTGTTTTCTGATAACCTTCTTCCGCACTGTAAGCTAATTCGGTTTCAAAACCATGACTTTTCAACATAGTTGAAATTGCTATAACAAAATCGAGATCGTCATCTATCAATAAGATTTTTTTTGTTTTCATAAGGTATGTTTTAACTTGATTAATTCACAAATAGTAAATTTTGGACTAAAGTCCACTTTTCATTGGTTGTTCGCATAACCACGCCCTTAAGGGCGTGGTTAATAAAAATAGTTGTCTTATGGGCTTTAGCCCTGATTTTTGAATAATTCAGGTTAATATTAGTTGAAATTATTTACTTGTAAATTAAATAACAATCCAAATGTAGTTAAAATTATTAATATTCCTGAGGTAATTCTTTGAGTTGTTTATAACTGAATACCGGGCCGTCCTTACATACAAACACTTTCCCGACATTGCAACGCCCGCACTTTCCGAACCCGCATTTCATGCGGTTTTCGAGAGTTGTGAAAATATTTTCAGCTGCAAAACCCAATTTTTCCAAAACAGGGAAAGTATATTTAATCATTATCGGAGGCCCGCAAACTATAGCTATAGTATTTTCACTGGAAGGTGCAATCTTACCGAGAACCGTTGGGACAAAACCTATTTCCCCTTTCCAATCGGGAGTTTCGCCACCCGGATCAACAGTTGTGATGAGTTTTACATCGGGCATTTCATCCCATATTTTCAACTCATGTTTATATACAAGGTCGGCAACAGTTCTTGCTCCGTAAATAATAGTTATTTGTTTATAATCTTTTCTCAGGTCAAGGCAGTTCCATATTACGCTGCGCATGGGTGGCAAAGCGATACCTCCCGCAATAAACAGTAAATTTTTATTTTTCCATTCATGAATAGGAAAGGAGTTCCCATAAGGTCCACGGAAACCGATGATATCACCTTCTCCTTTTAGGGAAAGAGCAGTGGTTACTTTTCCTGCCTGGCGGAAAGTACATTCGATATATCCTTTAGCGGTTGGTGAAGAAGCAATACAGAAAGTAGATTCACCTTCGCCAATCACCGAATATTCTCCGAATTGTCCTGTTTTAAATGTAAAGTTATTAAGAACTTCGTCATCAATAAATGTAAGGCGGAATGACTTGACAAGAGGCGCTTCATCCGTCACCTTTTCAATACGCATCAGGTAAGGCAAATATATATTCTGCTCATTCATTTTCTATCACATTTTTTAAATGAATTAAAAGTTCTTTGAGGTTCATGTTTGCAGAGCAGGATCGCGAACATCTTCCGCAGCCGACACAACCAAGCAAGTTCTGCTGTTCAGGTAAATAAACGAATTTATGCATAATCCTTTGTCTCCATCGCTGGCTTTGAACGTTTCGCGGGTTATGTCCGGAAGCATGAAGCGTAAATAAAGAAAAACCGCAGGAATCCCAACTGCGTTTACGCTGCCCGGAATATCCGTCATATGCATCCTGTATGTCGAAACATCCGCAGGTAGGGCATATAAAAGCACAAGTGCCACAACCGATACAGCGCAAAGATTGTTCAAGCCAGATATCGCTGTCAAAGCGGGAATAAATTTTTTCTGAAATTCCATTCAGGTTGAACTCAACCGGTACATCTGCCATGTACTTGTCCTTGTTTATTTCAGGTACAGTTTCAAATAATTCAGGATATTTTGAAACAATTGCTTTGCCTTTTTCTGTAACGATCTCTGCAAGGAAATCATTATTATCAATACGGGTAAGCAGTATGTCGCTTCCTGCAGTAGCACCGGGATTTCCGTTTACAGATGTGCAAAAACATTTTGCATCAGATTTATTACAGCTTATACTGACCAGGGTTGTTTTATCAAGCCTTGCAGAATATATTGTGTCCTGATAATCTCCGCCAAACATTGCATTCAAAATATTAAAACCTGCCGCGTCGCAGGGGCGGGTCCCTAAAAGAATAATTTCCGGAATGCTATTGAAATCTTTATCTTTAAGCGTTATCTTATCTTTGGAAGTTTCAATTTCAAATAAAGTTTCGACATTCGGGAAAACCACAAACTTAGCCGACTGTACTGTTACGATGTAATCCTCTGCCATTTCATAAAGACCTGAAACAGGGGCAAAATCTACAATATTATCTTTCTTCACAGGAGCAAAAACCTGTTTCCCATCACGGTTCAGTTTTAGTACAAGTTCTTCAAGAGAAGAATATTTTAATATTTTTTTTTCAATATTCATGACTGTTTTATGAAATTTTCTTTATCATCGGATTTAAATGAAGACATTACGGAATCGAGATCTGCACTGGTGCCTGCGCTGACATTAAACTTTTCTTTAATTGTAAGGACAGTTAAATAATTCAGAAGGTTTATGGGAATATTCATCGGGCAGGCACGGTAACATTCACCGCAGGATACACATCTGCCTGCTATATGCATCGCCCTTGTTATATGCCATTCGATGATACCAACGGGAGTAGCTTCAACAGTTATCCATTGCGGCTGATTGTATTCAACCTGACAGCGACTGCAATAGCACATGGGACAGGCAGCGCGGCATGCATAGCATTTTATGCACTTTAGCGATAAATGTTCAACCCAGAATTGCCAGCGTTCTTCCCTTGTCATAGCCTCCAGCTTATTAATTATTTCTTTTTCGTTTTCAGAAATATCTATATTAGCGGAAGCGATATATTTTTCAATATCTTTAAATCCGGCAAATTCCATCAATTCTCCTTTATGGGTAACTCCTAAAACCAAAACATCATCTTCTGTAATCTGATGTTCGGAAGCTAATTGAAGGATTGTACGCAGTGCTGCTAAATGAGCAATAATGCATGGTTTGCCTAAAGCCTTGATTTCGTTTTTTAGCAGATAAACGGCAAGGTTATGCACACATCTGTCGTCGAAAATAAGCGTTTCAGCATTTTCCGGTTTGCGGACAAAAATTGCGCTTACAGATTTATCTAAGCCTTCGCCATAGCCAATGATCACCTGAACAGCATTCTTTTCAAGAAGTTCCTTTGCTTTTTTTCTTATGCTTTCCATCTTCTATTTTTTATCTTTTTCCGCCAGTTCCCTGTATTCTTTATAAGGACCAAGCGTGCGCACCTGCTCAGTAAAAGAGTTAACAATCTCAGCCCATTGAGCGCCTTCGGCAGCCGAAACCCATGAAAAACAAAGACGGTTTATATCCATACCTAATAAATCAACCAGTTCCCTGAACACTATCCATCTTCTTCTGGCGTGAAAATTACCGCTGGTATAATGGCAATCGTTGGGATGGCAACCGGAAACAATAACACCATCAGCGCCATAAGCAAAAGATTTAAGCAGGAACATGAAGTCAATACGTCCGGTACAGGGAAAGCGGATTATTTTAACGTTGGGTTCATATTTAATACGGCTTGTACCTGCCAGATCTGCTCCGGCGTACGTGCACCAGGTACAAACAAATGCTACTATCTTTGGTTGAAAATCGGGCATAAATTAATCACTTAATAATAATGCTGAAAGTTCTGTCATCATCTGGATGTGCGAACATCCGTAAATATTAATTGCCTTAGGACGACATAGAGCAACGCATGTACCACATCCCTGGCATAAAACTTCGTTTACAACCGATACCTTTTTCTCTTCATCATAAGTAATAGCCGTATATGGACAGATGCTTAAACACATTTGGCAACCACAGCAAAGTGAAGAATTAATATAAGCTGCAGTTGCTGAAACTTTAGCTGTTCCTCTAACTATAACCCCGAGAATGCGGGCTGCAGCGGCTCTTGCCTGGGAAACAGAATCCGGAATGTCTTTCGGACTCTGACAACCACCAACAATGTAAACTCCACCAGTAGTTGTTGCTACAGGATCCAACTTGGGATGTTTTTCAATAAAGAAATGATTGCCGCACAAACTCACACCCGTAGAATGTGCAACTTCTTTAGCGCTTTTCCGGGCTTCCATTGCCGTCATAAGTATTACCATGTCAGCAGGCACTTCAATGGTTTCGCCTGAAAGTTTTTCGTTCATTTCAATGATAAGCGGCGCAGATTTATCATTACCTTTTTTTATTTCAGGTAAGTCGTTGCGCTGGTCGAACATCAGGAACATGATGTTTTTTCTGGAAGTTTCAGTATATAGTTCTTCGCAGCCTTTCGACATTGATCTCATATCGGCATAAAGTTCATAGATGTTTGCTTTTGGCAAAGCAGAGCGGAGTTGATTTGCATATTTTAATGCAACCGTGCAACAAATACGGGAACAGTAATCATGATAATCATTGTTCCTGCTGCCTACACAATGGATAATTGCAATGTTTTCGGGAATATTCCCGTTTTTCTTTATTATATTTCCTGACAATAACATATTTTCAAATTCAGAGGAGGTAATAACGTCAGGGAATTTACCATATCCATAATTTTTAAGCGGTGAAGGATCCATTGGACTAAGGCCAATGGCAACTATAATATTTCCGAAAGTCAATTTTATTTTATCGGTATTTTTCGACGAGATAATGGTTTCAAAGTTTCCTATATAACCTGATATTTCTTTTACCTCAGTTTCAAGGAACAGTTCAATGTTTTTGTTGTTCTTTACACGCTCTATCAATGGTTTTATCAATTGCTGTGCACTGTAGAAATATGGATAAGTAAGGTCAATTTCAGCAGTATGGCCTCCCAGTTTGTGGGATTTTTCAATAAGGAATATTTTTTTGCCCGCATCGGCAATTTCGAGTGCGGCTGTGATTCCGGAAATACCACCGCCGATTATAAGGGTTGCGGGATTAATATCAACTGAACGTTCAATAAGCGGTTCATGATAATTAACACGATTAATGGCTGCACTGACCAAAGCCCGGGCTTTTTTTGTCGCTTTCGCTCTGTCAGTATGAACCCATGAAACATGTTCTCGGATATTTGCCATCTGGAAAAGATACGGATTCAATCCTGCTTTCTGTAATGCTTTTCTGAAGGTAAGTTCATGAATTCTGGGAGAGCAGGCGGCGACTACAATTCGATTCAGGTTGAATTCTTTTATGTCTTTTATTATTTGATCCTGACCCGGATCGGAGCACATATATTTGTAATCTCTTGTGATTATCACATTGACTGTATCCTTCATATCTTCTGCAATAGCCTGCACATCCACCATCTTTGCGATATTGGTTCCGCAATGACATATGTACACCCCTGTTCTTGGTTTTTCCATGTTATTACTTCACAAATTCATTTTAGTTCATAACATTTTTTTTAATGAGTGCATAGGCACAGGAACCGCCATGTGTATGATATACATATAATAAGTAGCATAAGGTATCCCATTTATTCTGAATAAGTGTAAAAGAATACCCGTAAGCGTATATAAGAACAAAAATATTGCGGCAATTTAAAAGTTACGCACAAATAAAGAAAAGACAATGGCACAGCAAACGACAATGAAATTGAATATTAGGTATGGTATTTTTTCTTAAACTTTGACATAAAATAATCTACATAAGATGAACTTTTTTCTCCGTATTTTTCTACAATATTATCTTCCTGAATCAGAAAAGTAGAATGTTCACCGCAGATTTTTGAAAAATAAACATCGAATACTTTATTATTTTCATCAATCATGATGATCTTTGCAAGATTATTGTTTATTTCTGTTGCTGTAAGATCAGCTCCACAAACCGGACAAATGAAATCCCACTTTTCTCCTTCCTCAAATTTTATTGATGAATGGTGGATCAAAGTATAATTGCCCGGTTCAGCATTTAATAATAAAATACCCTGCGAATTTTTTAAGTCGGATTTGATTTTTAAAATTATATTGTTCCAAACTCTCAAATAAGACCTGCAATGAGGGCATAAATAATTAATTTTTAAATAATTTTCCATTGTTATAAAATTTTTGTTTTATCCCAACTCATAAGGCTTTTCGGTATCGCCCCGTTTTTGAAATGGTTTCTGGTCTCCACTTTTATTTTTGTCAGTCGTGAAGGACTATCTATAGCTGTCAAAGTATTTCTTTGGCGGTTCTCTTGTCTGCTGTCTCATTTGTTGTCTTTTAAACTTGCCCATAACCAGTCGCTAAGGTGAGTATACTTGAAAATTTGCTGAATTTCTTATACTTTTTGTTCAATGTACTGCACCGGATTTAATAATCCATCGATTTGAGCATGTATCTGCATATCCGTAAAATGCCGTCCCTTGATTGCTGATGAAGGACATGATGCCACACATACTCCGCATGCTTTACATAAAGCGCTGATGATATGACTGTGCCCCTCTTTCTCATTAAACTCTATTGCACTGAAAGGGCATAGTTTATTACAAAAACGGCAACCGGAGCAAATTTCTTCATTGACTTCCGAATAAACGGCATCCACTTCGATTTTACCTTTTGATATTTTAGCTAAAATACGGGCAGCAGCTGCTCTTGCCTGGGCAACAGTATCTGGAATATCTTTCGGCGCAACACATGTTCCGGCGATAAAGATACCATCCGTAGTGGTTGCAACGGGTTCTAGCTTTGGATGGCTTTCAATGAACCAGCCTTCTTTATCCTGGCTGATATTTACTAACCTGGCAACTTCGCCGGAATCTTCGCGTGCCTCCATCCCGACCATCAGGACGATGAGATCGGCTGGTATCTCAATCACTTCGCCGGATAATTTCTCGTTAACCTCAATAAGCATTTCACAATCATCTTTCGGATCTGCACGACGAATGACAGGTCTGTCATTTTTTTCATACATCAGGAAAAGTGTCTTTGCCTCCGAAGTATGCTTGTAGAAATCTTCATGCCCTTTCCCAAATGCATGCATATCAATATAGATATCGGATATATAACTTTGGGGGTTGGCTGATTTAATTTCATGAGTATATTTAAGCGCTGTCATGCAACAAACTCTTGAGCAATATGAGTGAAATTCCATGCTTCTGCTTCCGACACAATGTATGATGGCGACATATTGCGGGATTTTACCTTCTTTGGTTTCGATACGTCCGGCACGAATCATTTTTTCTAATTCAAATGAAGTGATCACATTCGGTAGTTTTCCATAGCCGTAATGCGTAATGCGCGATGCATCAAATTCTTTATACCCCGTGCATACAATAACATTCCCAATCGGAATTTCAACGGGCTTATGATTTTTGGTTATTTTACTGTTTTGTTCATTTATAGTAGCTGTAAAATTGCCTATAAATCCTGTCAGTGATGTAACTTTTGAGTTTAAATGTAAATGAACAAATTTGTTATTCATTACACGTGTGATGCGTTCAGTTAAAAGATCACGTGCAGAATAAAGGTAAGGAGCTGTAAGATCTACGCGGGCAACGTTTCCTCCAAGTTTGTCACTTTTTTCGACCAGATGTACCTGGTAACCTGCATCTGCCAGTTCCAATGCCGCTGTCATACCAGCAATGCCGCCTCCGATAACTAATGAATTCGGACACATATCGACAAACATACTCTCTAAAGCTTCATGAAGTTCAACACGCATGACAGCAGCGCGTATTAATGCCATTGCTTTGATAGTAGCTTCTTTTGAATCATCATGTACCCAACTGCATTGTTCACGGATGTTAGCCATCTCAAACAAGTACTGATTTAATCCTGCTTTCCTGAGAGCAGCACGAAAAGTGCGTTCATGCATATTTGGGCTGCAGGCTGCAACTACTACCCGGTTAAGTTTGTTCTCTTTGATATCCTGCACGATCATTTCCTGTCCCGGATTTGAACACATATACTTGTATGTTCTAACTAAAGCGACTTGAGGAAGTGTGGAAATATATTTCTCAACAGCTTCCACATCTACTATTTTAGCGATATTGGATCCGCACATGCAAATGTAAACACCGATTCTGCAATTTTCCATAAATACTTTTTTTTACTTGACTGAAATAGAGAATGAATTTGATTGTACTTCATGCTTCTTATATGCGTCCCTTTGAATAGCTGCAAAATACATAGCAAGGGGGCGGTAAACAAGATGAGCCCATTTGCTGACAGGCATCCTCAGCAACCAGGGGACGACACACATCAAATGGATTACATAGCTGATATTGGCATATTCAATAAGACCTGTACGATGGAATATATGCTGAGCTACGCCTGTCAGAACAATAAAAAATAAAAGAACCACAAAAACCCAATCAGTACTGTGAGATTTTTTAAACTGGACATATGCGGTTTTACTCAGCCGGAGATTAATAAAATAAATTGTGCCGATAATCAAGCCAATGCTTGCAAGGTATCCGAAAATATGTGCCTGCCATTTAATTTCGGGTCCATATTGTAAATCTTCAATAAACACCATTACCAGCACCAGCATAATTACATAACCCAGCATCAGCCCCAGATGGATAATCCATGGCATGAATATTTTTGTGTTGCGTTTGCTTTCGCACTCGGCATAACGCTTCTGGGTGAAGAAATGCCATGGAAAAGTGAGGATATGTTTTATATACAGCCACCAGGGGACGTGAACTTTTATTCCTTTTATCATTGTAAAATACCACATACGAAAGGCGTTAATTGCAAGAAATACCAACAATACCAAGCCAACAGAAAGGTCGAATTCATGAATGAAAGGGCTGGGCAGAAAAGCTCCCTTGCCATCATAAATGTGGATGTTTCCTTTTGAGAAAGAGAAATAATATAAATATATAAGTGTCAGCAGGGCTATGCCAATAATAGCAAGAATTTCAGTAGCTCTGGATTTGAAAAATTGCCTGGCAATACCGGTAAAATCATAACGGGAAATAAGCCATCGCCTGAGACTCATCATTGTTTCACCCGGATCAGCTTCGCGAGGGCATTGATCGGAACACTGCCCACAATAATAACATAACCAAGGTTCAAGAGAGGTCTCAATTTTTCGCTCCAACCCCATTTGTAAACGGCGCATTGGTTTCCGCGGGAATTTAAATGTATCATCTGCATGAGGGCATACTGCTGAACAATCACCACATTGATAACAGAGCTGAACATCTTCTGCTCCAAAACGATCTATATCGTCAATAAATTTTGGATTAATTCTAATAGCCATAATGTTATTCTTATAAAGTGTGAACTGTTTTAGACCTTGCTTCGATCTCGCTGAGTGTAACGCTGCTTAGATTGCCGATACCGATACCACTGGCGATACTTCCTAAAACTCCTGCAGCCACTGCTGAAGCCTGGGCAACAGTGTCAGGAATATCTTTCGGACTTTGGCATACGCCAGCCACATAAATACCTCCTCTTTCAGTGATAGTAGGATTCCCATTATAATCCATCTCCGAAAACCAACCATCAATATCCCTTGTTATTCCAAGTATCCTGCTTAAGTTTTCGTTTCCAGGTGCCGGTACCAGGCCTACAGCCAAAACTACCATATCTACCTTGGTTTCAACTAATTTATCATTTATTATATCTTCTCCCCTAACTATAAGTTGTTCATTGACCATGTCAACTGAAGTTGTATGTCCGCGTACAACATAAGTTCCTTCATGTTTTATCCGTTCTGCAAATTCCTCATAACCTTTACCAAAAGCACGCATATCAATATAGAACTCATAAACGTTTACATTAGGTATTTTTTCCTTGATCAAATGTGCGAACTTCAATGAATACATGCAGCAAACGCGTGAACAATATGAATTGTATTTCTTGTTCCTTGAACCAACGCAATGGATAATAGCAACACTGCGGGGAGGAAGTCCATCGGGCATAAAAACCCATTCTTCCTGCTTTGTCCGTTTGTTAAGGCGTTTGGTTTTTGTAACAATTTTACCTCCCGTTGAACCGGAAGCATTAGTCAATCGTTCAAATTCAAGAGAAGTGAGTACGTTGGGATATTTCCCATATCCATATTCCTCTATTTTTCCTACATCAAGAAGTTCATAGCCGGTTGCAATGATTATATTACCTACTTCAATATCTATATCTTTGTCAGACTCATCGAGATGAATACATTCTTTTAGGCATTTTTTTACACAAACACCACATTTCTTTCCTTCAGAAAGAACATAAGTGCAACTTTCTCCATCAATAAGGTAAGCATTGGGAACTGCTTGCGGGAAGGGGATATATACCGCCTTGCGGTACGATATTTTAGAATCAAATTCACTTTCAACATTAACAGGGCAAACCTCAGCACATAAATCACATGCTACACATGACTCGACATCAATGCGCCTGGCACGCTGATGAATTTTTACCCGATAAGAACCCGGGTTGCCACTTACTTCGGTAACACGCGAATTGGTTAACAAGTGAATTTTATCATGTTGACCAACGGCTACCATTTTTGGAGTAAGAATACAGGCAGCACAATCCAGCGTAGGAAAAGTTTTATCAAACATAGCCATATGGCCGCCAATAGTACCGGTTTGTTCAACAAGATAAACGTGTTTATCCGCATTGGCAATTTCAAGAGAGGCTTGTATTCCTGCAATCCCTGCACCGATTACCAGTGTGGCATTGTTGACGGGGTTCCCTGAAGCGACAGCTACCAATGAAAAAGGGACAGCCATATTTGCACAAGCAATAGTAGCTTTTGCACGGTCCATGGCGATTTCACCACTTGCTCCATGCTCCTGAAAAGAAGCAAGCCTTACTTCATCTGTATTGCATCCTGCCAAAGCCATAGCTTTTGTAAAAACAGGTTTATAATAACCCGGCATATCACCGGCGATTACGATCCTGTTTAGATTATTTGCTTTTATCAGATCATGCAGTACTTTAGCATCAAGGCGAGGTTTTATTCCAAGAATCTGAACAGTTTCGACACCTGGTAAGTTTGCTGCATATTTGGCAATAGCATTAATATTAATGTTTTTGCCTTCTTCGACCTGACAGAAAAAAACTCCTGTTCGCATATATTTTATTTTTTGTTATTTTTAAATGATATATTATCTGACGTTTTCATCATTGAATAATACGAATAAATTAATCCCGTTTTATACATTGTAATAATTCTCCGTTAGAATTTTTGATATTAACAATCATAGGCATCTGCCCTGGCAGGCTATGCGTTGCACAGGAGAAGCATGGATCGTAGGCGCGGAATGCCATTTCAATCATGTTTAAGATTCCATCGTCCACTTCTACACCTTTTTTTATTAGGCTTTGTGCAGCTTTTTTTAAAGACATGCAAATTGGTGCGTTGTTATTTGTAGTGCCTACAATGATATTTGCTTTTGTAACGAGACCTTTTTTATCAGTCCAATAATGATGTGTCAATGTTCCACGCTGTGCTTCAACGATACCAATACCTTCACCGTGTATATCACCTAATTTCGCGCGAAGATCGGTACTTGTAATTTCAGGATCTTGGATTAATTCAAGACAATGTTCTGCTGAATATAGCAATTCCACCAAACGTGCCCAATGCATAGCAAGTGTATTATGAACTGGTTTACCCCCTAATGTTTGATACATTTTATCATATTCTAACTGGGCAAGTGGAGTAGCCATTCCATCAGAAGCATTCAATCTTGAAAGCGGAGTGGCATGATAGACGCCGGAATCTTTACCCTCAACAAGGCCTTTCCATCCAATTTTTTTCAAGTAAGGGAATTTCAGATATGTCCATGGTTCCACATGTTCTGCAATATATTCACGATAATCAACAGGAGAATATTTGCAATGTTCTTTACCTTCCTGATCAACAACTCTTACCTTACCATCGTAGAAATTAACCTTATTATTATTATCAACCAATCCCATGGAATACAGATTCAGTTTGTAGGGACCGTTCAAAATAATATCGACATAAGTTTTGTTGGCAAGAACAACATCTTCGAATATTTTTAGCGAGAATTTTGCGAATTCGATAAATCCTTTAGCTTTAGCTTCAACATCTTTACGTTGTTCTTCATTAAGTCCTTTTCTTACTCCACCGGGTATATTCAGCATTACGTGGGTCTGGTGCCCGCCTAACAATGCCTGTATTTCCTGCGCTAGACGACGCTGCTTGATGACTTCTGTTCCTATTTCAACACCAACTTTACCTATTACACCGAGAACATTTCTTTCGGCTTTTGGAGCAGTAGGTCCAACAACAAAGTCGGGAGCACCTAATGCATAAAAGTGGGCAATGTGGCTGTGGACAAAATGAGCCATA
>Ga0265292_1001691_pt1 | contig 18304 bp, 14 predicted proteins | sample Munlanlewell296A_FD_189080 | JGI IMG/M metagenome (GOLD analysis project Ga0265292, IMG submission 189080) | Leachate microbial communities from a municipal landfill in Southern Ontario, Canada - Leachate well 296A | ecosystem: Engineered > Solid waste > Landfill > Unclassified | place: Canada... | reverse complement strand
TGAGAGCAATACGTACAATGCCTGGCAACGGAACGTGTTCTACGATAGCAGCAGTGTAGGCAGGAGCGACCTCGATGAGCGAAGTGGCTTTTCTGTTCGCTGTTTGCGGGATTGAAAGGTTATTTGACTATTTGACTATTTGATTTATTACCGCGAAGCGGTTAAATTTTATAAATGATTTTGTATTGTTTGGGAAAATAAAAATGAACCAATGAATCGCTGACAGCAAGTTCTAAAACAAATACTCGGTCGAAAAAAAGGCTGACCACCTAATGTGACAAACAACAAGTAGAGTCCAGAAACTACTTTAAAAAACGGGGCGTTACTGAAAAGCCATATGAGTAGGGAAACTAAGATAATAATATGAAAAGGATTTATTTTTTATTAAGCCTATTGTGCTTTTTTGTTATCTCAATACAAGCACAATATTTCGAAGATGTAGTTTATCTAAAGAATGGGAGTATTCTTCATGGAACTATAATTGAACAAACTCCAAATCAAAGTATTAAAATAAAAACAAATGATGGGAATTTGTTTTTATATAATTTAACTGAGGTGGAAAAAATGACTAAAGAAGAAGTTGTTAATACTATGGAAACAAAGAAATCTAAAGAGCCTAAGCGATCAATATGGCCGATTTTCCCACCTAAGAATACAATTAACAACGAAACTGAATTTTCTGAAGGATTTGAAGTAGGAGGTGGTTTAATATTTGGAAAACCATTAGGAGATATTAATAGAGAATTATTTCCTTCTACTTTATTAATGGGTATTCACTTAAATGTAGGATATAATTTATCTGAAGGAATGGCTGCATTTGTAAATTTCACAAACTTTTTTATATCACCGCAAACAAGTACATATGTGTATGATGCTTATTATAATGATTATTTTGATCAGACAGTCAAAATAACAAATTGGCAATTAGGAGGAAACTTGCATTACAATTTGTATACCTCAGGTAATAATAAAGTATATTTGCTTGGAGGGTTAAAGTATAATTATTACAAGAGAGAAGCACATAAATATAATGGTCAGTTTAACACTAATGATAATATATTTGATGTTTCGAAATTCCCAACCATAGGCTATGATATAGGCATTGGAGGTAAATTTAAAATTTTGTGTGGAGAGCTTACATATGATAGTTCAAGCAACGAAATACAAATGAAACTTGGTTGTTCTATTGGTTTTAAATAAACACATTTAACTATATAATAATATGAAAAAGATATATTTCTTAATATGCATATTGTGCTTTTCTGCAATGTCAATACAAGCACAGAACCTCAAAGATGTAGTTTACTTGAAAAATGGGGGCATTATTCATGGAGTTATAATCGAACAAATTCCAAATCAAAGTATTAAAATTAAAACAAATGATGGGAATTTGTTTTTTTATAATTTAACTGAGGTTGAGAAAATGGAAAAAGAAGAAGTTGCTAATACTAAGGATAATTTACAAGAACTTAAAAATGTGCAATGTAAATATGATATCAATGAAACTGATCCAATTTCAGGAAATCAACATCGTAGTAAATTAGTTAACCTTGAAACCACAATACCTTTTGTTACAGTAGGGTATTGGGCTTTGTTATTTGATCGAAATGGTGATAGTTTTAAAATAAATAGTAGTTGGCAATACGCCGCACAATTGCCAGATGATATCGTAATAGGCGATTCCTTGATTATAAAATTGGATAATGGTAAAATTGTAAAATGCTTTGCAAGTGCTGTAAGTCCCAAAAAAAGTGGTTATATTGATAACCAAGCTGTAACTATCTATAAGTCATTTTATCCAATAAACATTGAGGACATTAAATTGTTGGCTTCTTCAAAAGCTGAATTTATTAGAATGCATATTAGTGCCATGCATTATGACAATAAAGTAAAAGATAAAACTGCAATTAAACTTCAAAACGCAGCTGCTTGTATTTTGCAGTAACTCAGTTTAAAGTCTTATTCTCGGTACTTCGAGGCTAAAACAAGTTCCAAAACAAATACTCGGTCGAAAAAAAGACTGACCTCCTAATTTGACAAACAACAAGTAGAGTCCAGAAACTACTTTAAAAACGGGGCGGTACCGAAAAGTCTTATGAGTAGGAAAACAAATAACTTAGCTCTAAAATCTAAACCATGAAGAACAAATCAGCCATTTTCTCGCTACTACTCGCTGGACTACTGTTACCACTCTTGTTTAGTTGCAAAAAAGAGGTATTACCTACCGTTACAGTTGCAGCTGTGACTAATATTACTGATAATTCAGCTACCTCCGGAGGAGAAATTATTTCCGATGGTGGTGCAGGAGTAACAGCCCGAGGAGTTTGTTGGAGTACGAGTCAAAATCCAACAACAGCAGACAGTAAAACGACCAATGGAACAGGTACCGGAAGTTTCACCAGTTCCATCACCGGGTTAACCCCGGGTGCAACATATAATCTCAAGGCTTACGCCATTAATGCAGTGGGAACGGCGTACAGTAGCCAGATATCCTTTTCAACATTGGCTTTAGCTCCCGTATTAATCACCACTGATGTGTCAACTGTCACCTCATCATCTGTTAATAGTGGCGGTAATATAACCAACGAGAGCGGATCTCCGGTAACGGCACGAGGAGTTTGCTGGAGTACCACTCAGAACCCAACTGTCGCAGACAATAAAACTACTGATGGCTCAGGCTCAGGCATTTTCATTAGTGCTATTACGGGATTAACACCTGGTACGACTTATTATATCAGAGCTTATGCCACTAATAGTATTGGAACAGCTTATGGAAATCAGGTAACAACCACTACCACGGCAACTATACCAACAATATCAACTACTGCGGTATCGGTAATTACAGCAACGTCAGCAATAAGTGGTGGTACTATCTCATCAGATGGAGGGGCTACAGTCACTGAAAGGGGTGTGTATTGGGGGACTACAGATAATCCTGAAACTACTGGTACAAAATTAAAAGCTGATGCTACTACGAATGTATTTAGTGTGACCATACCTGATATTAATCCTAGCACCACTTATTATGTAAAAGCATACGCAATAAACAGCAAAGGAACAGCTTATGGAAACCTGGTTAGTTTTAAAACAAGTGAATTTAAATTAGCTGTAGTAGATATAAGTGAGGAATCAGAATGGGATTACTGGGTCACTGCAAAGAATGGAGATTCTTATTTTTTAAAGGAAACTTCAAATAAACCCACTGCGATTCTTCTGAAATTTTCTAGTTCGACCGTACGCACTCCAATATTCTTTAACCAACAAGGATTTCCAGAGAAAGTAATAATAAATGATGTAGTTTATGTTTTCGACAATTATAACGGTAAATTCTTAGATATCGCAGCGATTCTTCCTAATGGTGTAATAGATGTCGTAAAAAATGTAGAAACAGAAATTAACTGGGATCTTTATAAGCAAAAAGGACCAGCTTTATATGCCTCAATAATTTTAAATTATGTAGGAAGAGGAATAGGGGCTGTTCCTTGCGCCCTCAAAATAGGAGCTGCGAAAGCTTCATTTGGTCTTCTTTGGGCACAAGCCGCATGGAGTTGTGCTAATTATGGTGTCTCATTAACAGCAGATATATCTGAAGAAGAATTTGGAGTTTCTAATGGTTTTACAGAATTTGTTAAGTCCTATAGCGTAGCAGATTTAGTAAATAGTTGTTTATCTGCTGGAAATGATCCTCTCGATTGTCTCTTTTCGTTAGCTGCAGATTCTTACGATTATTTATCAGACGAATTGAAAATACTTGATGCGAAAAATCAACAAATTGAAGATGCTAAGTACATAATTAGTTCAGGATTCAAGGTTAATACAAATCCTGTCACTGATTGCACATTCAATTCGGCAAAAGTTGGTGGAAATGTTACAAATGATGGGGTAAACGCAATTTATGAAAGGGGCGTCTATTACAGTACAGGGGCAAATCCGGAAATTTCAGGTACGAAATTTCAAATAGGAACCGGTATCGGTGATTTCTCTTCCACATTAACTGGATTATTACCCAATACTACTTACCTTTTAAAGGCCTTTGCACGAAGTAGCCAAAAAGTCGAATATGGGAGTCAGGTTACATTTAAAACAACGACAAATCAACTTCCAGCCTTAACGACAACAGCTGTTACCAACATTTCAAATACTTCTGCAACTAGCGGTGGAAATATCACTTCTGATGGAGGCGCAACAATAACTGCACGAGGCATATGTTGGAGTACTTCTTCCAATCCTACCACTTCCAACAGCAGAACTACCAATAGCACGGGAACTGGCAGTTTTACAAGCTCAATTACTGGGCTAAGTGCTAATACAACCTACTATGTCAGAGCATATGCTACTAACAGCGTTGGGACAGCCTACGGTTCCCAGGTTTCATTCTCCACCGACCAAACTACCGATATTCCTTCTGTTACCACAGCCTCAATCAGTAGTATTACCCAAAATACTGCTACAGGAGGAGGCAATGTAACATCAGATGGCAACTTAACGGTAACTGCGCGTGGTGTTTGTTGGAGCACATCAGCAAATCCAACAACCGCATTAAGTACAAAAACCACAGACGGCACAGGAACAGGTAGTTTTATAAGTTCCATTACTAGCTTAACATCTAATACAACCTATTATGTACGAGCTTATGCAACCAATAGTCAGGGGACAGCTTATGGCACTCAGGTAAGTTTTACTACAAGTTCTGTCTCACAAGTAGTACCAACTCTTACCACCACAGCAGCATCCTCAATAACAAGTACCACCGCAACAAGTGGAGGCAATGTAACTTCTGAAGGCAGCGCATCTGTAACAGCCCGTGGTGTTTGTTGGAGTACATCAGCAAATCCAACAACCGCATTAAGCACTAAAACCACTAACGGTACAGGAACAGGTAGTTTTACCAGTTCAATCACCGGGTTAAGTTCCAATACAACCTATTATGTACGAGCTTATGCTACCAACAGCATAGGAACAGCTTATGGAAATCAAATAAATTTTTTAACTTCTTCTGTTGGCACCCTAACCGGTACATTTACAGACAGTCGCGACGGGATAACTTACAGTTGGGTACAAATAGGAACACAAACATGGATGGCCGAGAACCTGGCTTACCTGCCCTCCGTAACCACTTCTTCTGCCTTTTCATATACCACTCCCTATTACTTTGTTTATGGTTATGATGGAACCAACATTGCTTCGGCTAAGGCCACTTCAAATTATAGTACTTATGGAGTGCTATACAATTGGGAAGCTACTAAAACAGCCTGTCCTACAGGATGGCATTTGCCAACCGATGAAGAATGGAAGATACTCGAAATGAATCAGGGGATGAGTAATTCTGATGCTGATTTATCTGGATCTAGAGAATCCGGTTCTGTTGGCTGGAAACTGAAAGAAACTGGAACTACCCATTGGTTCAGCCCTAACTCCGGTGCAACTAATATCAGTGGTTTTACGGCCCTTCCGGGCGGCTGGAACAACGTGGGTTTCAGCCGCCTTGGCAACGAGGCCGATTTCTGGTCGGCCTCAGAGTGGGATGCAGTGAATGGCTGGATTCGGCTCACATACCTTAACTACAACGGAATGTTCCGGGCCGGCGTCGGCAAGAGTAACGGGCTCTCCGTCCGCTGCTTGAAGGATTGAGTGCGCCCAGACGCACACGAAACGACCGGGAACATATAGCCCCGGTTAATATAAGTGAGTTTGCTGTAATCAAGATGGTGGGCTGCAAACAAGTTATCTCATTTTGGAACGAAACGAGTTGTTAAAGAAAAACAGAAGTCTCACAGAAAGCCAATGTGAAAGAAATGCGTAGCAGGATTGATCCATCGATAGGGGCTAACAGGAGCATCTATCAAACCGCCCTGCGGTGCTTCCTGACAATGCGGGAGGTGTTGAGCGGACAGGACGAGAACCACCGACATTTCGGCTTGACACTTCTTGACAGACTATGCCGTCAGACAAAAGATAAAAAAAGTGGAGACCAGAAACCACTAAAAAAATGGGGCGATACCGAAAAGCCTTACGAGTAAGCATAAAAATTAATTTTAAGAAAATGAAAGACAACTTTAATTTAATTGCGCCACCTGAATTAATTGAAATTGACTCTATTGAACAACATACCAATCAAGACATATTTGTCAACAATAAAGGAATCTCTATTGTACGGCTTGCCTTAAATGAAACCCCAGTGGCGGGGTATGGACGTTGTCGTTCATGTGATTGTAAGGGTTACATAAGCAAGCATAATGGCTCACATGAATGCAAAAATTGTAATCACCATTTTGATCGTCATTGGGATTGATGAGCCTTTCCCATTACTAATGAAAGTATTACCAACCCAAAAATCCTTCTGGGTTGGAAGCAAGTTAGCATTGAGAATGAAAAATAGAAAAATAATGATTAAAATTATATTTAACCTTGCAGCAGGACTAATTACAATTGGATTATCAGTACATAGCCTTTATGAAAACGCTAAAAAAGAAAAGAAACTTGGAGGGAACTTGGGAGGTGAAAAATAAAATTGCATTTAAAAAGACTAAGGTTTAATTTTGATGCCAATGTGAGTTAATTTAAAACTTTAACAGGTAAGCTGTAATAAGACTGTAAATAAAACACTGTTAGATTATTGGTATAATAACACAGAATCGTATAAACCTGTAACTTTAAAAAAAGCAAAAATGAAAATTAAAGAAAGCGATAGCGACCAATATGGGACATATATCACCGGATTAACATATACTGGTGTTTTAGCGATTATTCTGCTACTTTTTTGCTTTTTAATCAATGACAGTTGGTTCGACTACTCTCTGACTTTTATCTTGATAGCAGTAATAGGTATTGCATTTTTCATAAGTGGGTTAAAGAAGGTAAAAGAAAATAAAGTTGGATTTCTTCGTAAATTAGGAAAAAGAGATTTTGAGGAGTATTATTCAGAAGGATGGTGGTGGATTTTTCCTTTGTTGTCTTTTATACAAAAGCCCCATTTTGATATTTTAAATGAAGGAATTCCCGTAAGGTTGAATTTTGTTACGATTGATAAAATGCGTCTTGATATTCAGGTTAAATATTATTGGCAATTAAAAAATATAGAAATAAATGTTAAAAGAGACAATCTTTCTTACATACATGACGTACTTGAATTTGAATTAGGATTACTAGTTAAAAACGGGTATGCTATGGAGCTTTTATGTGATGTCGAGGTTTCTAATAAAGTAATGGTTAATTATTTAAAAAATGCTGGAGAAAAAATTGGCGTTATTATATCAGATGTATTCCCAAATATTAACTGGGAAAATGGTTACAATGATGTTATTCGAAAGAATCAAGAGGATTATGAAAAACTGAGATTTGAACTTGATAAGCGCTTAAAGTATCAATCAATTAAAGCTTCTGATATGCAGATATATCAAAATCAAGTTCGTAATTGTATAAAGGATCTTGGCTTCTCTAATGTAGAAGCCTTAAATTTTATAAAAGTTTATAAAAATCAAGTTAATATGAATGAAAGTACTTATAATATCGGAGACTTAAACAAAGTGATTGATTCCGTAATGTCTTTTTTTAAAAAATAGCACATGAATAACAAACTGATTTTTTTGTTAGTAGTTTTAGTACTACTCTTTGGCTTGATTTTTATTATTAGTAAGAATCGCAATGCCAGAGAAAAAGTGCGTATGGAAGAAAAAATCCAAACCGATCATGAACAATTTGTTCGGGACAGCTTACAAAATATCCGGGCAAATAATGACAAAACTATTATTGGTATAGCAAGAGAGACAGTTACAAATAATGGAGGTAGTAATACCCAAACGCAAAGTGAAGATTTTAGTTCCTATATCAATTCATCAATCACCAATTCAAGCGGCAACACTAGTGTAGCTGTAACAGTAGTTGATGAAAACGGGAATATATCTTCTTCAATTTCAAGTTTAATTGCGAACATTTATAATCAGACAGGCAATAATGGAAAAACAGGTTTATTAAGAAGTTCTTTTGTTCACAAATCGGGTTTTCAAGAATTGTTTGAAGGCAATTCTGATATAATTGAAAAGTTAAAACTAAGTAGCCATGTTGATTATATTGCTCTTGGCAAAATTCGATACTCGATGCGTAAAGGTACTTTAGTTGATGGAACAATTGTATGCACGGTGTCGATTACAATGAGTATTATTTCTGCAAATCAAAAATCCATTGCTAAGAGTTTCTCTTTTTCAGAAAACGGAAATGGCGCTACCGAAACTCAGGCACAGGAAGAAGCTACTCAGAAATTAATGAATAGATATTACAACGAATACTCAACACTTTAATTCAATCTGACATGAAGAATTTATTACTAATCCTTTGCTTTTTATTCATTACTTGTTCCGCTTTTCCGCAAAGCACTTTTGATAAATCGTTAAACGAAATTAGTGCTGATATTGCAAGTAAATTGAGCCTTAAAAGCAAAAAGAAAATTGTAGTGCTTTATGTTACTGATATAAATAAAGCACAAACAGTTGCTGGAAAATATATTGCAGATGTAATTTCGGTCAATATTGTTAACGACCAAGGAAATTTTGAGGTTTTTGATAGAGAAAATTTGTCAGGAATTACCGAGGCAAAAAAAATGATAGCAGAAGGGTACATTGATGCAAACAAAGCAAAAGAATTAGGGAAAATATTGGCTGTTGAAGCAATTATTATCGGTAATTATACAGTTTTAACAACTACGCTCAAGCTTACTTTAAAAGCTTTAGATGTTAATAGCGGGTTTGTAATTGCTGCTACAATGAAAGATTTACCTATAAATGCAGATGCAGGAGCTTTATTAGGTATTAATATTGGTACTACTGGTGACAATAATGTAAATAGAGGTTTTAATAATCGTCCCTTAAATTCAAATGAGAGTTATAACAATCCTGAAACAGTAAATTCAAAATGTAAAGAAAAAAATACTGGAGATTATTGTTTTCAAAACGATACAAAATATAACTTAAACGTAGGCTTAATTACTACACCCGGAAATAGTCCTGATTTTACATGTACTTTACAACCAGGGCAAAAACAATGTTTCTATGATTTATCAGTAGGGTCTGCAAGATATATGATTTCTTCTGGCAATTTAAATGATTCTAATTATAGTTATAATGTAAGACTCGACTCGCAAAATGTTTTTAAAGTAAATGGTCAAATTAATATTGAACAATGCAAATCAAAAACATTTGTGATAAAATAGTTTCTGGTTTATATTTGAATTATTCAAAAAATTACACTGCTTCCTTTTTATCATTGCATCAAAATGGAAATGGGGCAACAGAAAAAACAAAATAATAATTCTTTTAAACTAATGAATAAATTTAACGACAAGAATTATTCACTTTAAAAAACATTTGAATATGAAAAATATCGCCGTTATTGTTTTCCTTTTCTTAATCACTTTTAATGCTTTTTCACAAAGCACTTTTGATAAATCATTGAACGAAGTCAGTGCGAATATTGCTGATAAGTTAATCCAGAAGAATAAAAAGAAAATTGTAGTTCTATACATCACTGATGTAAATAAAGTACAAACAGTTGCAGGGAAATATATCGCCGATGTGATTTCTGTTAACATTGTTAATAATATTGGGAATTTTGAAGTTTTTGATAGAGAAAACTTATCTGGAATAGCTGAGGCAAAAAAACTAATAGCAGAAGGTTATGTTGATGCAAGCAATGCAAAGGAATTAGGAAAATTATTAGCTGTAGAAACTATAATTATCGGCAATTACACTGTGTTAAGCAGTACAATGAAACTTACACTAAAGGCATTAGATGTTAATAATGGATTTGTTATTGCAGCATCTATGAAAGACTTACCTATTAATGCTGACGCAGGTGCATTACTTGGAATAAATTTACCAAATAATTCAAGCCCTGATGGGGGAAACAGAGGATTTAATAATCCTGTTAAATCAGGTGAGAACTATAATAATCCTGAAACAGTAAATAAAGATTGTGAAAAAAATAATACCGGAGACTACTGTTTTGAAAATCAATATAACAAACAAGTGAAAATCTATATTTTTGCGGAAGGACAAAGAGGGACAGATTTATACTTGACACTATCCATAGGTCAGACTCAATGTTTTTATAATTTAAAAGCCGGTAATTATACATATAGAGTTACAATAGGAGATATTGGATATTATAGATATGATATAGCACAAGGTCAATTTTTAGTTGATAAGTGTAAATCTAAAACATTTTTCATAAAATAAAGCGTTATGATTTAAGAGATAGAGTATTAGGATACAAATAGTCAAAAATGCTCTGCTGAATATTGCGATAATGGCCTAATTGACTTAGTGAATAATTCATGGTTACTATTATTTTTGAGTTCATAATTTACGCTCTGTAACAGCAGCTACCTGCAAGCAGATTTTTTGATCGTGAGACAGGAATGTGTATATCTGAACTGCGGTACCACGTGGGAAGTTCAGAGGTCCATTTCCCTTCCTGTGGGAGCTGCAAACCGTTCTGCCAAATAATAATAATAAATAAATTTGATCATTGAATGAAAACAATACTCACAAAATAAAGAATAATATGCCGTCACAATCCTTTAACTCAGATAACGAGCTTGCTCAATTCTATACTGATGCCGAATACTTGCGCGGAGTGTTCAAGAAATCTGTCGCCGCAAACCCCTTGCCTAAACGTATTTTCGTCATTCACGGCGTAGGCTGCGTGGGCAAATCTTCGCTTCTACGAATGTTTCGCTTACATAGCAAGAGTACAAACATTCCAATCGCGCTCGCGTCAGGCGATGATGCTAAATCTGTAGTCGATGTACTGGTACATTGGGTGAATGATTTGAAAGCAGAAAACGTTGCATTTGCTTCATTCGACAAAGCTTTCTACCATTATCGCACGATTCAGGCAAAGGTGGATGAATATGCAGAAAATGCGCGAGACGCACTAAGTCGAGCGAGGGACATTGCTGGTAAAGTTGTGTCGAAAACAGCGGAAGCAGCAGGCGGTGCACTCACGGGTGCGGCAATTGGCTCTATTATTCCTGGTATCGGTACGGCGATTGGCGGCGTACTCGGAGGTGTGCTTGGTGGGATAGGTGGGGAGGCATTGGCAGATTGGTTGCGCGGATTTCTTACTAAGCCCGAAATTGATTTGCTTCTTGATCCTGCTAAAAAACTCACCGACGATTTTCTCACCGATATCGCGAAAGCAGCGGACAAGAGGCGCATTGTGTTGATGTTAGACACATTTGAGCAAATGACCGTGCTTGACGATTGGACGCGCGATATTGCACAGCGATTGTCAACAAATGTATTGTTGGTAATCGCGGGACGCGCTCTGCCTAATTGGAGTCGTGTATGGCAAGGTTGGATGACAAACGCACAAATAGAAGAATTGAAACCGATGAGCGAAGAGGATATGCTCAATTTGGTACAGCGCTATTACGCAACTATACGTGCCGGCGAGCCAAATCCCACGCAGGTAGAAGCAATCATTCGTTTTGCACACGGATTGCCGATGGTCCTAACGGGAGCGGTGCAGTTGTGGGTCAAGTACGGTATTGAGGATTTCAAATGCGTCAAACCTGAAATCGTCGCAAATCTCGTAGATCGGTTGATGGAGGGTGTCCCGAGCGCGTTGATTCCTGCGCTTGAAGCATCAGCAATCGTGCGCTGGTTCGACCAACCAATACTGCGTGCGGTAACGGGACTCACAGACGTTCGTGAAGTGTATAACGAACTGCGATTATTCCCTTTTGTGCGGACACGATCAGAAGGGCTTGCGCTACACGATGCAGTGCGAGAAATTATCGATGAGAATTTGTTGGTGCAGGATTCTGAACGGCATTGTGAACTTCATACACGTGCTGCAAAATACTTTGAAAAGCGGCTGGAGAAAGCGTCAGGCGAAGAAGTTGATCAACTGGGGTTAGAACGATTATATCACTGCATCCGAGCGGATGAGGAAGCAGGAATAAAGATGTTTAAGGAGAAAGCAGAAGAACTTGTGCGTTATCTCTACGTTGGTCGTCTACGTACCCTGATAAATGATATGAATACCTATTCATTAGTTAGCCCCAATAGCCACCTATGGCGGGACTATTATAATGCACGATTACTTCATATAACCGTGAGTTACTCTGAGGCAGAGAAGATTTACATAATGGTTTCTGAAGATAATCGCGCAGAACAGAAACTACGAGCTTATGCACTTTGTGATTTAGCTCAAATTTGGGCTTGCAATTCTTATATGTCCAGACCTGGTGGATTAGAAAAGGTTTTCTCAGCTATCGAGCAAAGTCAGCAACTCATCCCTGAAATGGACTCAAAATTGGCACTCAACTTTTTGCATCTACGATATGCTTACATGTTTAAAGGTGAGTTAGACAAAGCAGTTGACGCATTAATAAAACAGTATAATTTCTACAAGAGGATTGGCGACAAGAATGGAACAGTATACTCTCTCGACATGTTCAAAGATATATATGGGCTACTTGGGGACTGGAAGAAAGCATCATCTTCCGAAAAAGAAGGGCTTGAAATACTTACCTCTTTACCCTCAAATCCTTTTCTTTATACACGACTTGTAGGGCATAATATTTGGTATAAAATCTGGGCAGGAGGGTATTCTGACGCAGAAAGAGGAATGAAGCAAGCACTTAATTTGGCAGAAAAGGAAGAGCAGGTTGATAATTTTTCGGGCCTTTGCAGAGATTTGGGATTTGTTATGGGGCTTCAAAGACGATGGAACCAGTCGCAGGAGTATTTCTCAAAATCGGCCAAGAAATATCCAGAACGCAAAATAAGCAACACTGGCATGGCTAGTTCATATGGTTTTCAGGGATTTATCTTTGCACATCAAGGAGAATTTCAGAAAGCTGAAGAATATTTGACAAAAAGCCTTTCGTTTAAGAAAGAAATACAAGACAATAATGGTATTCCAGAGATTTTATTTTGGATGGGTGAAATGTATGAAATGAAAGCAAAGCAAGTGCGGGAGGAAGAGCAAAATATTTATCTTTCTCTATCGGAGTCACATTACTATCAGTGTTTGGATTATCGTTGGACTTCTCGGCGTTACTTTGAATGCGCTGCACTTTCGGGCTTGATGCGCGTCAAGTATTTAAGGAACAAATTTGAAGATACTGATGAACTATTCATTCAAGCAGAACGAATTGCCCAGGAATGCCGATACCATGATCTCATGGCTTCACTGAATTTATTCAAAGCTCACATTCAATGGTTGGGTCTCAATGAAGCTTGGTCGAATGGTTTTGCCGCTGCCGAATTATCGTACAAACGATCTATGTTACATGCGTTGAGTTACAATCGATTCCTTTTGGATGAAGTTGTATGGTGCGAGCAATACCCATCCCCCTTAATAAATATTGTCACCCAGTGTTCAACGCAAGGGGCTGATGGGCGAAGAATGATAGAAATCTTGGCAAATTGGTGGGTAACTGCCGTAACCGAAGTAGTATCGGACATTTACGGTGAGGTTCTCTCGTCCGAAATGAACGGTATCCCCTTAACGCAAGTCGAAAAACTAGTGCGACAGCGTGAGCCTGGGGATGGGACGTTCCAACCCAGTATAACAGAAATCTTCAACCGCTTTCTTAATAGCTGAAAAATATTAAGAAAGTGGAAACCAGAAACCACTTAAAAAACGGGACGATACTGAAAAGCCATATGAGTTGGATTAATGAAACAGATACTTATTTTATTTTGCTTAGTATTATTATTTTTTTCGTATAATCCACAAAACAATAATAAAAACAAAAAATAAACATGACACAAGAAACTACAAATATCATATTACTACTTACACCATTAGCTATTGGTGGAATTATTGCAGCCGTTAATGCAGACGAGGTTAACAACACAACTGAAAAAGCCGAATCCTGGATAAGAAGAACGCAATCAAATGTAGCATTAAAAGATGGTTGGTTCAGTCGTTTCATCGCAAATCCAATTTTGTGGATGATAGTTAAGTTCAGCGACTGGACTGACGACTTTACACATCGTGGTCTTAAAAACGGAACGAGAATAGCTGCAACACTTTATTTGATTGCAGCATGGGTTTACCTTCTAGTTGCTGCATTTATGATTATTGCAACTCTTGCAGTTGGTGCACTAATTCTTTATGTTGTATTCAAAGTACTTATTAATTCCGATGATAATGTGAAACGAGGATACGAAAAGGGAAAAAGTGTTTTTAATTCAGGCAATCAAAACAGAAATGAGGATACAACTGATTATGCCGGACTGAAAGGAAAGAAAATTTATTCGGGAACAAATTGGTTCAATGAAGATCTAAAAGGCAGAGTTGATGATGAAGGTAATATTTATAAAGGAACCAATTGGTTTAATGAAGAAAAAATTGGTAGGATAGATGAAGATGGAAATATTTTTGAAGGGACAAATTTTTTCAATGAGAATAAGGTTGGCAGAATAGACCAGGATGGAAATTTGCATAAAGGAACAAACTGGTTTAACGAAGAAAAGACAGGCAGAATTGATGAAGATGGAAACATTCACAGTGGGACAAATTGGTTTAACGAAGAAAAGAAAGGTAGGACTGGCGATTGAAACATTGGTAATTCATGTGAAAGAAAAGCATGTAACCGGAAGCTGGAAAATCCGCCCCCAACTTGTATTAAAGAGTACCACATTAAGTTTATCCGGGTTCTTTCCTGAACAGCTGATTATGAGAATTAGTTGCAAGGCTTTTCAGTAGATATGATAATGCTGCGCTAATGCCTGCGATCACAACCGGCTTAAGAGTGGGCCATTCAAAAATTGCTCCCGATCCAAGTATCTTTATGATCCCATCGAGAAGCGCCGCCGCGAATGAAATAAAAACGCCATTGATTATATCTTTAAATAATTGAAATTCAATATATTTACAAAAAATAGATATTTCGGGCTTAGCTAAACGCCATTGAATTACGAATTACGAATGAAAATAAGTGAAATTATTAAACAGCCCGAGGGTCGCAGATTGGAGTTTAAAGAAACGCTTCCAACCACAGCCGACTTAGCAAAAACCATTGTGGCATTTGCCAACGATGCCGGCGGTGAGTTGTTTATTGGTATCCGCAATGAGCCAAGAGAATTGGTGGGTATCCCGGAAGATGAGTTAATGAAGCTGGAAGAACAAATCAGCAATCTTATTCACGATCAATGCCATCCTGTAATTGTTCCCGACATCTCCTCTCATGGAGATGATGGCGCCCGGTTTTTACGGGTGCAAATTTTCAGAGGAAGTAATTTCCCCTATTACCTCAAAGCAAAGGGAAAGTTGGAAGGCACTTATATCAGGGTAGGTTCCAGTAACAGGCAAGCCGATGCTGAAATTATTGCCGAACTGGAAAGACAAAAACGTAATATCTCTTTTGACAGTGAGTTGGCGCATGATAAACCGGCAGCAGACTTTAACATAGAACCATTTAAAGCTTTCTTCAAAGAAAAAACCGGGGAAGAAATGGATGAAACAACTTTAAGAAAATTGGAATTGCTCAAAGAGTACCATGGTAACTGGTTACCTGCTCATGCCTATGTTTTATTTTCAGAAAATCCGGCAAGGAAGGAATTATTCCCTTACGCTAAAATAGAATGTGCCCGGTTCAAAGGCTCTACTTCTGATGTTTTTATAGATCAGAAAACTATTGAGAAAAATATTTCTTTACAGGCAGAAGTTGCTTATGATTTTATTCTTCGCCATATTAATAAAGGAGCAACCGTAAAAGGCGTATATACTGAAAGCCGTTGGGAGTTCCCGGTTGTTGCTATAAGGGAAGCCGTCAGAAATGCCGTAGTGCACCGCGATTATTCACTTACCGGTAAAGATATTAAAGTGGCCGTTTACGATGACATGGTAGAAATTACCAGCCCCGGCAAATTGATGCCTTCTATTGATTTTAATGATATGGAAGCCCGGCAGTCTGATATCCGGAATAAGATCATTGCCCCTGTTTTTAAGAAGATCGGCCTGATTGACCAATGGGGCAATGGCCTGAAACTGATTTTCGATGAGCTTAAAGAATACCCTGAAATTGAATTCAAATGGTTCGAAAAAGGTCTTCAATTCCAGGTTCAGTTTATTAAAAAAGATTATTTACAGCCGGAGTTACAGGAGTCACAGCCCCAGTTGCAGCCCCAGTTGCAGCCCCAGTCACAGCCCCAGTTGCAGCCCCAGTTGCAGCAGGAGTTACAGCAGGAGTCCTTGTACAGTTTAATATTAAAGGCATTAGAAGAGAGAACTTTGACAACTAAAGAAATATCAGAAAAGCTGGGACAAAAGGGAAAATCAGGTCAATTAAAAAAGGTGATTCGGAAATTACACAAAGACGGTTTAATAGAGAGAACGATTCCTGATAAACTTAACAATCCTGCTCAAAGACAAAAATTAACAGAAAAAGGAGAAATATTTATTAAACTGCTAAGAAAATAATGGAGAATTAAAAACCTGCCGCTTTTTGTCACGACAGGTTTCATTTTAAACACATTCAATCTATGAAGGTTCCTTCGTAAACAGTTGATTCCGTGAGTTTGTTGCCAGGCTTTTCAGAAGATAAGATAATGCAGCGCTAATACCTGCAATCACAACCGGTTGAAGGTGTGGCCAGTCAAAAACTGCTCCTGATCCAAGTATCTTTATGATCCCATCGATCATCGCCGCCAGGAATGCAATAAGAAGGCCGTTGGCTAAATCTCTAATGTCTAGTGTAAATAACTTCGATTTCATATTATATTGTTTAATAATTTTTATAGAAAGTCTTGTTGTCTTGGTGTCTTGTTGTTTGTCGCGGAGTTTACCCCGCAGAATGCGGGGCTCCGTCAAAATACCTCAAGACAGCGAACGAAGTGAGCAAGACAGCCCGCGCAGCGGGCAAGACCTCAAGACAAGCGCACGCAGGGCGCAAGACTTACACTTTCTCCATTTCTACAATAAGCTCGCTTCTTTCACCATCGGCAATGCTTACAGAAACTTCCTTCTTTTTATACCCCTGTTTGCTGACTTCAACCTTATACGTTCCAGGCTCCATGCTCTTTACTTGGAAGTTTCCTTTTTTGGAGGTTTTCTTTACTATCTGCACGTTACCTTTACTCCCTGCAGCTTCTGAGACCTCATGTATGAAAATAAACTTAACATCGCTTAAAGGCTCCCCGTTTGTAAGTTCTCTGGCTGTTGCTTTAAGTGCGAGTGATCCTGAACTTGTTTCAATAAGCTTTCTGGAAGTTTTATACCCGTTAAAAAAATCAGGGTACTCGCCCTTTGCCGATCCTGCTGCTAAATCCATAATCTCTATTTCAGCATCAGCAGTGTCAAATAGTACAGGAAGTTTCTGCGTGGCTTTTCTTTTTTCAGCAATTCCTGTCCTTGGTGTTGCAAGGGCATTATTAAACGCTGTTATTGTTTCCAGAAACATCTTTTGTGTATCCGGTGTTATACCTTGCTCCGCAAGATTTCCAATATTGGTTTCAACTCTGTCATAAATGATCTGTACCTGCTCCTTCAAAGTCACTCCGGGTAACTTAACAAGGTCCGATTCAGTGAATCTGATTTCTTTAAGTAAAGTGTCGTTGTTGTTTAACTTCGCAAGAATAGCAACTTTATTAGAATTCTTAAGTGCCAATGCAATAAGTTTCTTTTTTAACTTGTTTTTGTCTATTGCGAGTCCGGTTTTGTTAACTCCCTGCATTTCACCGATTAACTGTATCTCAGCAATGATATTCTGCAGATTTACAAAGCTTGATGCAAATTTCGGAATGTTCTTCGCGACTGCTTCATTAAGATTTCCATAATTCCTGACTGACAGGTACATGTTTAATCTGATTTTCTGATCTGTTCTCATGACTTTAATTTTTAGATTAGTACTTGAACTTTTTAATAATAATTATTGAGTAAACTGCTATTAAAGGTGATTTCTTAATTATGATCTGTCTGGAGATGCTTTCGGGCAATCCCGAGATAGGTTTTCGCAACCCCGAGATGCGTATTCTCAATCCCGAAATAGGTTTTCGCAATCCCGAGATTAGTTTTCGTAATCCCGAGATGCGTTTTCGCAATCCCGAGATAGGTATTCTCAGTCCCGAGATGCGTTTTCTCAATCCCGAGATAGGTTTTCGCAACTACGAGATGCGTTTTCTCAGTCCCGAGATGCGTTTTCGCAACTCCGAGATGCGTTCCGGCTTTCCCAAGATTACATTTATATCTCAACCCACATTGCAGCTATGTATCTGTAACATTCTGATAATAAGAATTATCCTTTTTAAACATTTCGACAGGGGGGACTACGGATTTTTTTCTCACGAAT
>Ga0265292_1001690_pt1 | contig 18318 bp, 16 predicted proteins | sample Munlanlewell296A_FD_189080 | JGI IMG/M metagenome (GOLD analysis project Ga0265292, IMG submission 189080) | Leachate microbial communities from a municipal landfill in Southern Ontario, Canada - Leachate well 296A | ecosystem: Engineered > Solid waste > Landfill > Unclassified | place: Canada... | reverse complement strand
TACCCATACCCGGCGCTGTGATGCGCACCCGCCACTACGCCGTCAATCCCGACCATCGGCACAATCTTGAAAGTGTATCGTTTCAACAGATCCCGTGACTCGGGTGCGAGCAACGCCCTAACCACTCCTTCAATCCCCCAACTACCGGTGATTTCGTCAGCGTCTTCCCGCGCAATGAGGACTACCATATCCCCAGCCGACGGGGCGTCCGTAATGCTCAGGACCGGTTGAGGGAACCCGTTTCGGGTTGTGCCAAGAGTGCCGATTGTTACACGAGGTTCGTTTTTAAAAAGTTTAAGCCAGTCCAGCATATCGCTGTAGGTGTATGGATGGTGGTAACTCACGTATGCTTCATCCTCGGTGAACCTGTGGCTGAATCTGTACTTACCTGGATCCTGAAAGTGTTTCTCGATGTGGTCTACCGGTTGCCAACGTTTACGGTCATAGCTGAATAGGGGTTTGACAATATCTCCTGACTTAATCCACCGTCCCTTTCCTTCATCATAATTGGAATTATTGATATTGCGGCATGTGAATTCAAAAATGACCTCGCGATCCCGGCATCCCTTAATTCTGAAAAAGAAACGGTACCACGTATCCTGCCTCAGTATGATGTGATACCAATCCATGCCCAGGCGGACAACACGGTCCAGAGAACCGTTTTCGAAATCAGCGTCAAACAATAACGGCGAGCTGCTGATCCTCGCTATCGCTTCCCGAGCAGTACGCTCCATATCCTCAAAAGACGTCATAATAATTTCTCCCTCTGTGTTTTAACATTGTTTATTATGTGAATTAACATTGAAAATACTATCCTTCCTTAACCATTATACTCAATAATTCCAGCTAAGCGTAACCATCGCACCGGTACCGCTGAAACCTGTAGTACTGCCGGTTCCCGGTTTCCCGCTATAAGCCAAAACATTCACCTGAAATTTATCGTAGGAGCGCTGCCACGCAGTAAAATATGTGGTATCACTTGTCCGCCAATTATAGTACATCATAATATTGACTATGTCAGTAAGGCCGAACTTGTAGTCGGCTGTTACTGCTGATATTTCCGCGGATTCATACGTTGTATCCGATTTTATTCCTGTGTACACAGCCAGGTGTTCCACCTGTGCGTGGATACCCCAGGGGAATGTGTAGTCCATCCCGGCCATCCCAAGATAATTCCATAATTCATGGCTAGAATTTATTACCAACTGATTCGCTACGGCTTCACACCAGAAACCAATTTCAATATCAAGGTTTAAGTCAAGCCCGCACCGGCGTTCAGTCCCATCGTTTACCGGCAAAAATAACCGTTTCTTAGTTTCTACCGGGTCAACATAGCGTTGATGTATCGTCAACCCCGCCTCGCCAAACGGTATTGCGGTTTGCATACGCGCACCGTACTCCGGCCGTGTTTTGTCAGAGATGACTGCGTCTAATCCGCGAAGTTTATCGTTACCATACAAAACCCATGACCATATGTTTGTGTTATTAATAAAAAAGTAGCGCGCGAGAATACCGTATACGCCATCAGTGATTTTGAACGGATCCCGCGGATCTATACTATCAAACCACATTAATGGGCGTAACACTTTCCCCGGGCCAAAATTAAGTTTCTGTAACCCCACCCGTGTTTCAAACAACGACGACGAGTACCGCAGTGTTAACCTATAAAGATTAACATCCGCAGAACTAACCACTACCCCGTCATCAGAAAGTTTTGTAAAACCTGATATGTTTGCGGAAAGTTCAATATCTGTAAGCCTATCCCCTCCGAGGTCATAACCATACCTTACTTCCGGGATATACCGCACACCTGAAGAATATCTCCCGTCACTACTGTCATTGTATCCCGCTAATCCGGTAACCTGCCCCTGGAATTCAAAAGAGCGTATTCCCGCTGAAATTACAGGAAGGTTAGTAAATACGGTAATTAACGCTATACACAAGATTTTTTTCATTAAATATTTATAATACAAGTTCAGCGTTTGACTATTCCATACAACAGAAGATCAATAATACTTTCCTCACGTTCCTTAATGAACTTAGATTCATTACTCTTCTGCTTCTGAAACCATATCTTCGCGATAGGGCGTTCAATAAAATAAATTAGATTCATACCCATAACACTTATTAGCACCTGCTGCGGGTTGATCTTACGGAACACATTCTTTTTTACACCTTCAGAAAAAAAGCGGTTAAACAAATCAGGAAGAAAAAGCCCTGTATTTTTCTTTATACTATCCATAGCATCCTGAAACACATCAGACTCTGTTGCCACGGCTTCCAGCAATAGTTTACAGTAATCCGGATTCTCGGAAAATACGCGGAAATGTTTGCGAACTAAATGCTCGACCTTCATAATTTCATTTGTATTCTGATGTTCATACTCCGCGAGTTCTACGAGTATACCCTCGAATATTTTCATCAATATCTGAAGTACGGCTTCACGAAAAAGCTTGTCCTTACTCGCGAAATAGTAGTACACCATCGCTTTATTAACCTTTGCATGTTTCGCTATTTCTTCCATCCTCGTCCCATGCAAACCCTTTGACGCAAAAATCTTTATTGCCGTAAAAATAATTTTTTGTTTTGTATCCTTCATCATATCACCGAGTTAGTCCACTTCATACACTTATCCCCCCACATTGCCACAGGCTTACCCTGGATCTCCACTTTCACAACCTCGCACATGTTCGAACATCCGTTACACTCAAACGTACCGGGTTTAAAGCCCAGGTTTGATACATCGAACCCCCGGAACCGTGACGTGCCTTTAGATAACTGCATAAAACTTTTCGCGAGTAATGCCGCACCGATTGCACCCATTACGCCGTAATACTCCGGGACAATAACCTTACTGTTTAACTCCTTCTCAAACGCCGCGATAATACCCTTATTTGCAGCAACACCGCCCTGGAACACATACGGCGGGGCCAATGTTTTTCCCCGGCAAAGGTTATTAATATAATTCCGTACCAGCGCATCGCACAAGCCTTTGATAATATCAGATTTTGTAAACCCGAACTGCTGTTTCGCAACCATATCTGATTCCGCGAATACCGTACACCTCCCGGCAATACGCACATTCTCCGACGACGACACCGCGTGATCGCCAAACTGTTCAATCGGAATCCCAAGCCGTTCAGACTGGTGATCAAGGAACGACCCTGTCCCTGCAGCGCAAACCGTGTTCATAGAAAAATCTGTCACCATCTGGTCACGGATAATGATAAGTTTAGAATCCTGTCCCCCGATTTCAAACACTGTTTTTACATCAGGGTAATAATGCACAGCCGCACCGGCATGCGCAGTGATTTCGTTTTTCACAACATCCGCACCAACCATAATACTTATCAACTGCCGTCCGCTGCCGGTAACGCCTACTCCGCAGATATCAGTGTTTGTATCAATCTTTGCCTTAACATTCTTCAGGCCAAGTTTCACGCTTTCAATCGGCTGCCCGTTTGTACGGATATACTCTTCCGCAAGTACGGTTCCGCCGGGATCAATCGCAGCAACGTTAGTACTTACAGACCCCACGTCGATACCTAAAAATATTTTGTTCATCACACAGAGTCCCCTTTTTTTCTCACCTTTTTTGCTTTTATCAGTTCAACAAACGCTTCAATACGGGTAAGATTATTTGCCAAGCCCGACTGTTCGTCAATCGCTAATGTCAATACAGGGATATCCATATCCTTTGACAATTTAGGAAAAATACTTTGGCTCACGAGTTCCGGCAAACACGCAAACGGCATAAGGTGTATCACACCGTCAAACCCTTTATCCTTATAATCAATAGTATTCCCCAGTGTATGAACTTCATGCCCGCCGATCTTCATCCCGATATACCGTGCGCCTTTTTTCAGGATTTCGCGGTCAGATGTACGCGCCATAAACTTAGGCCACATATTATGGTCCATCCACTCAGATAAATACTGGTTTTTGTAAACCTCACACCCCTGTGACGCAAGGAAACTGTCAATGTTTCTGGTGATTGACGGTTCCATAACAACATAAATCTCGCCTACCAACCCTACCCGTATCCGATCCTCCGGGTGTTCAACTTTTCTTAACGGGACAGCTTTTAGTTTCTCGAAATATTCGCTTTCAATACGTTTCACTGACTTCGCATCCCACGCGTGTTTATCAAGTTCATCCTTAGCTTCCACAAAGATCCCGTCAAGCGCTCCGCGGGTAAGTTCGTACGCGCGGTTGATACACACAAACTTTTCCATTGCGTCAATCACATATCCCAAATGGTATACCACCCATAATGAATGAAGGACACGCAGCCATGATGACCGCGCCTTTATTTTCATTAAACTTTCCCAAAATATATCGAATTTCTGTGAGTACCCGTCAATAACAATTATGTCAATATCATACCCTAATGATTTCAAGATTTTTTTATGAACTTCACCGTAATACCCTGCCCGGCACGGGCCGCATCCGCCGGTAGTAATAATCGCCCCAGCACCTTGTTCAATTGTTTCTATATACGTCCCCATAATAACCTTAAACGGGAAACACGCGAATTCCGGGCTGTACCTCGACCCTAATTCAATCGTCCTCTGGCTTGGTATAGGAGGCAATAAAGTATCATGCCCCAGCATGTCCAGTATTTTTTTTACAATAACAATATTACCCATGTACGGGAATGTTATTTTCATTCTTCTTCCTTAATATCATATCGACAAACGCCTCCACCCGTGTCTGCAGATGATTCTCTCCGGTATGTTCATCCACACGGATTGTCATAAAGGGTTTCTTATACTTCTCAGAATCAAGTTCCAGCATCTTGCCAAGAAACGAGTCCGGCCCGCAGGCAAATGCGGTTACATGAATCACCCCGGCAATCCCCGGATCTTCAAAAAAATGGTATCCCGCGGATAAAAGTTTATTACTGAAAGTCCAGAATAACGGTTTACGGAAACGTTTCATCTGCTTATCCCTTTTCTTATACCCCAGCATCTCAAATGTTTCATACCCCACCCCGAGACTCTCTAACCGGTCCAGGACATCCATGCTTATATAATTGTCATACACGTTATACACATACCCTATAACGCCGAGTTTAACAGGGTATACCTTATTTATTTCAATTTTTTTATTATTCAACACAATACTATTCGCCTGATTACAATCATACCCCTTAAGACACTCCTTGCGGAATTCGTACCATTTAGCCGATGCAGCTTTAACTGCGGTTTTAATAACCTTATCTTCCACACAAAGCCTCCGCCCGAGTTCAAGATAATTTTTTGAAGTACCTATATCTTCATCCTGGGTTTCAATATCATGTGTAAGAAGTTTTTGTTCAAGTTCCGGGATTGTAAATTTCAGCATATCCGGCAACCCCAAGAATTTCGGGCAAAACGTTTCCCTGTCACGCAACGCAACTAAGCGGGGAACATATATATAGTCAACCCCGCGGCCCATAAGTTCAATTACGTGCCCCATATAAATTTTTATGGGTACACAAATCTCGGGTACCGCGTACCTCACGCCTTTATTTACAATTGCCTTCGTAGTTTTCCCTGACTCAACGACTTCCATCCCGATTTCAGTGAAAAATGTTCTCCAGTATGACCGGTAATAATTATTCACTAACGCCGATGGAATACCTATTTTTTTTGACACTAAACACTTTCCTCATAATACTATTATTAACGTAACCGTTTAACGATATCGTTAATTTTATAATATAAAAAAGGCGGAAGTATTGTCAATAGTTAAAAATGGTACGCCAACCCTTTGCTTTCAGCGGATTGAATATTCTTTAGTACCATGATACCTGTATCCAGATGCGTCCCTGTATATTTCTGGAATACAACCCTTGCGCTTTCTTTAGTCTTAACCCCCCCGGGCTTTAACGGCAAGTCGGAGATCAGCATCAAGGCGCCCATGGGAACTAATTTTGCAAATCCCACAGTGAACAACGTCGCGCATTCCATATCAACCGCCTGTACGCGTTCCGTTATCAACACTTTCTTAAACTCTTCGTTGAACTCCCAGAACCGTACATTTGTCGTGTGAATAACGCCATTATGATACTTCAACTCCCGGCGTTCAAGTTCCTCGCATACATACCGCTGGATCACAAACGAACTCAATGCCGGTACCTGCGGGGGCATATAATCGTTTGAAGTTCCTTCCCCGCGGATCGCCGCTACGGGATTAAAAAAATCGCCAACTTCATACTCGTTACGCAACCCGCCGCACATGCCAAGCATCAACACAGCATTGGGGCATACAAAAGATATAAGTTCGGTAATCAACGCAGCGACAGGCGAACCAACACTGTAATCTATGATTGATATTTTATTCTTTAGCGAATGACATGACCGCATAACAGACCCCTGACGGATAGCTACATGAAACTTTTTACTGAATATATTTACATAATGCTTAAAGTTGGACAACAAAATATACGGCTGAAACTCATCCTTCATACTGCCGGTATAACGTTCAAGCGTACTTATCCCCACACGGTCACGGGAAAACGTATTTATCTGTTCCATCGCCTCTTTCTCAAGATTATCATCCAACATATTTTATTACTCCTTAACTATTAATACTTCCCCGCCTCATCGACAAACGCCAACACTTTATCTGGATTATTCCTCTGGCACATAATACTTTCCACGATAGTATGCAGATGCGGTGCGCCTTCATCAAAGGATTTCCGTACCCACGAACGCACATCATCTTCAGTCATATCATTAACATGAAAACTTAGCAGCCTCCAGGTGAACGAACAATCCAGAACGGCCTTAATAATTTTGGGTGATAACTTCGCGGATACTGACGGGTCATAATGACCGATCCCTGCTTTTTTTAAATACGGCAGATGATCTGGTGATAGATTTTCGCAATGCAACCCGCGTGTACCACTGGAAATACCGGTATACATCAAATCCCAGTACGGCAACACATACTCATCCCATAATGCCGGAGAGATTAAACTCGCAAAATCATCCGCAAGATGCCCTCCGGGAGTAACACCTTCCTGCCCGCGAAGTTTACGGTTAAATTTAACAAACTTAACTATATTCCCGGTAAGCAACTCCAAAAACTTTTTTGTTTCTTCCGGATAATCATAGATATCCATATAAAACCCCTGCCCGCGCATAAGTACAGCAGTAGTAACCGGCCCTTCATGCCCGAACCCGGAAAACATTACATTTTCTTCCGAGAACACAGATTTTAGGTACTCATAAAACTTATACTGAAATTTAAACACCTCATTATTACCAAATTCAATATCTTGTTTTAACAGTTCAATCCCTTCCTTAATAGAAGATACAAACGGCCTAACCCCGGGCTCACCGTTTGACGTGTACTCAAGTTTACCCCCCAGGCAGCAAATATGGCCGTAGGATATACTCGGGCATTGCACTTTCGGGTGTACCAGAGAATTACCAAATACTTCCTTTGATTTTATCCGCCCGGTTCTATAACATTCCGCGCAACGCGCGAAATCCGTATAAAACTCGCCCATAGTAACCCCGCTGAGGTACGGCAACGCTGCAACACCAACCCGCGCGGAATACCTGATTCTGTTAACTTCAACCATACAAACCCCTCAATACTTCTTCAGTAATTCACGTCGATACTTTTCCGCGGACATATTATAAATTGCATTAATCTGTGCTTTTGTAAAATACTTCATTGTACCGTTAGCTTCGGCAAGTAACGCAGTTTTCGCTGCTGATTCAACAAGGAGTGTGCGGTAGAACGCTTCAGTTAAGTTCGACCCAACAGTCAGCAAACCGTGGTTGCAGAGGAAGACAGAGTTGTACCCTTGCGCAATAACTTTTTTTACGGCATCCGCCAACTTTTTCCCGCCGGGCTCGATAAACGGTAACGCCGGTACTTCCGGGCCAAGCAACGCTGCGAAGTCGGGTGTGAATGCGCGTAACGGTTTTATACTCATCGCCCAAGCAGTACTGTAGTCCGGATGCGTATGTACCACCGCCATAACGTCAGGCCGGACTTCATAACAGCCGAGGTGCATACTAATCTCGCAGGTAGGCCGCATCGCACCGTCGACAACTTTACAGGTGTTCATTTCCACGCCAATATAATGTTTTTCAAGAGCCGACTCGAAACACGCACCGCTGGCTTTCATATACACAACATCACCCGCCCGTGCGCTGGTATTTCCACCGGGACCAACGACAAGCGCGTACTCCGCGATCCTGCGCCCGATTTGAACCAACTCTGTTTTAACATTTTTCGCTAGTTTGTTGTTCAGCTTTGACATTTTTCACTCTCCATAATCATGTTATTGTTATACCTATTATACTCTGTTTTTACAACCCTGCGATATGGGTTAATGCCTTTACGTCAACCCCTGGCGGAGCTAATTCCCCGATCTTAGTGAAATACCCCGTCCGCTGGACACGATCAGGGAATACCTGCTGTGCCCACTCGCTGTTAAACCCTTTATTCAACAACTTACCCATAACGGTATGCCCGTAGATAAACTCTGCGCCATGCTGGAAATCATCAACATACGGTGCGAGGTCAGGCACTGTGAAATCATCTACCACCCTCTGCCCGTACTTATTCATCTCAGTCCCCGCGATTACAGGTAACTGCAAATCCTGTGCAATGGTAAGAAGTTCGTGTAGTTTGCTTATCTTAAACATTTTTGTTTTATCATTAACATTCCAGTTGCGTTCCGGTATAACATTCACCGCAACCACGCCTTTGTTAATCATAAATTCTAAATACTTCTGGCATACGCGTTCCCCGTCGTTAGTACCATCAAGCCATGCGAGTGTCGGCAACGCATCCGCTGAAACTATCATACGTACCACATCGTCGAGTATAGGAAAACTTTCGGCATCAGGTTGTACATACGCCACACCACCGTATTTCATTAACCTCCCGCGGATAAGTTCCTGTAAATCCGCCGGACGGTCAATCACTGCACTAACATCCTTGCGGGTAATTGCGATTTTTTCTGCCCAATACTTAGCGTGTTCCATCGGGTCGGCACTAAATTTGTCATTAACAACCCGGCTTAACGCCGCGAATATATGCCGTTCAGTAACATTCCCTGCGGGTGTTAAAGGTACAACGTGTGAGTCATAATCAAGATTTACGTCTCCGAGGTATTCATTAATCCTATTAACAATCCCGGCATTCCTTTGTTTTGCGGCATCACGCATCCGTGTCATCATTGCCATAGGTTCGGTATGAACTCCCGGTTTTTTATAAAACCCGGTACCCATGAAGTAACACACCCCGGGCTCTTTTGGCGAGTTCATAACCTTTTGCGCGTACTCAGAAACAAACACACGTGTCTCCAGCCCAACCACGGTTTTTATGCCAAGCACAGCCCCTGCTTCCAGCGCTTCATCCAGGCTATCCAAAACATCAAATTCTACTATCCCAACAGTATCAACCCCTGCTTTAAACGCTTCCCATACAACACGCTGCGGTGTGAACCCATACCCGTTAAACGAATAAATTGTATGGCAGTGCAGGTTAGAATACATTGTCTTCGGGTAAAGCGGTACTTCCCCGTGTATTACACATTTTTTTAGTTCACGTAACGCGTTTACCCTGCGGGTAACATTATGATGGCCAAGTAATTCTTCGAGCTCAACCGTTGTTTCAACCATAAACCCTGTCTATGTTTTTATCAAATCTTATCTTACCGCATCTCCTGCCCGCCGGTAACGTTTACCGCCTGCCCTGTCATATACGCAGCTTTCTCACTTGCAAGAAAGACAACAATGTTCGCCACGTCGTTATACGTACACCCGCGCCCTAACGGTACCTGGTCCATATACTTTTTCTTAACTTCCTCTTTTGTGATACCCCATTTTTTGGCATACTGTTCGTACAAACTATCATTCCACAACGGCGAGTCAAGCAGGTTACCCGGGCACACAGCGTTAACGCGAATCCCGTAAGGCGCAAGGTCTAATGCCACGCTTTGCGTTAACCCGATTCCGCCGAACTTCGACGCTGCATACGCGGAGTTACGGAAACTGCCTTTTTTCCCGGATTTTGAATTTATCTGTATGATAACTCCTTGTTTTTTAGGAATCATCACACGCGCTGCTGCGCGCGCGCAGAGGAAATAGCCGTTAAGATTGACATCCACAACTTTTTTCCAGTTAGCATACGGGAACTCTGCGATATCAAACGCCTGGAGTATCCCCGCGTTACTCACAAGAATATCGAGCTTCCCAAACTTTTCAACCGCAGTGTTTACCATCGCGTCAACATCGTTTTCGTTGGTAACATCAACTTTTACAGCAACAGATTTGCGCTCATACTTTTTCACAATATTTTCCGCTACGACACCGCACTTATCCGTGTTGATATCCGCAATCACGACGTCACACCCTTCCTCCGCCAGGCGATACGCCAACGCTTCACCCAACCCCTGCGCTGAACCGGTAACAACCGCAACTTTATTTTTTAGTTCCATAATAAAATCCTTTTCACCGCATATTTTCGGTAATCACGATAATACTTTTTAACCCCGCACCGCTCCGCGTGGTTTCCATAGCGTCAACAATTTTTTCTAACGGAAACCTGTGGGTAACAAAATTCTTTGCATTAATCTTCCCTTTTGCGATAAGGTCCAACGCTTTTTCGTAATGCACGCGGTTCGACGCGAACGCGCCAAATACTGACGCTTCTTTGTAGTGTATAACATTAGAATCAAACTTTATGGTAGGATTGTCTTTTGGCAACCCGGCGAACATACTTATACGCCCGCGTTTTGCAACCATCGCGACAGCTTGTTCCTGTGCAACATTTGCGGAACACGCAGTGATAATCACATCCGCACCAATCCCCGAGGTCAGCTCCATAACTTTTTCGATAGGCGGCACTTTCATACTGTTTATCCGATGATCAATATTAAATGTTTTCGCAAGCTCAAGCCGCTGATCGGATACGTCAAACATAACAACCGCACCCGCACCCTGTGCTTTAGCTAGTTCCGCGTGCATACACCCAATGGGGCCTGAACCAAAGATTACAACGAAATCGTCTTTCCGGATATTTAAAAACTGTTGACCGTTGATACAGCAGGACAACGGTTCTACCATAGATATTTCTTCGTAATCCAACCGTCCTCCGGCTTTCAGAATATTATTTCCTACAACAGCTTCCTCCGGGATTTTAACGTATTCCGTAAACCCGCCCGGGTAATAGTACCCGATGTATCTCGGAGTATCGCACAAGTTATAAACTTTATCTTTGCAGTATTTACACTTCCCGCAACCCACACAGGTAACGACGGTAACCTTATCCCCTTCTTTCAGGTGAGGGACATTGGCGTTTTTTCCGATTTCTTCGATTACCCCGGCAATCTCGTGGCCTGTTACATGAGGTGGCACAACATTTTTTTGCCCGTGATAAAATATCCGTACATCGGTCCCGCAGACCGCACAGGTTTTTACTTTTATCAACACTTCCTTTGAACTGATAACAGGTTTTTCAATTTCCCGGATCTCAGTTTTTCCCGGGCCTAAATACACAGCTGCTTTCATAAAATACAATAAACCCCTTTCAAGGATTCTAAACAAACAATTGCACTAAAAATATTTTAACTCAAACCATGTTTTAATACAAATACTAAAACATTTACCGTTTAACAATACTCCAGATATTACAATAATCATCTGACCATACCCGCGCATTACGGTTTAAGGAATTAACCTTTTTTTTCCATAACCCGGGTTCTATCATAGCAGCTAAACTATTACCCGGCCGGGTAACCATTGCCCAGTTTGACGAGTACTTAATTTCAGGATAGTCATCAATATAATCCACCGCTTCATACGCATTATATCCATCCGCCGCTGCGATCCCGGAGATAGGTTTTATGAGGTCAAGATACCGGTTAGATATATGAAACACCACCATACCGGCGGGTTTAAGTTTTGAGAAATACAATTTCACTGCCTCGCGGGTAACAAGATGTACCGGTACAGAGTCAGAACTAAACGCGTCAATAACAATTATATCGTACTCCCCATTCTTCGCGGTAACAAGTTTTAACCTCGCATCACCTGTAACCACGCGGTATTCAGGTTCTGCATTTGAAAGATACGTAAAATACCGTTTATCTTCTGCAATTTTGATCACCACAGGGTCAATCTCGTAGAATACCCATTCCTGCGCTGGAGTACCATACGCTATCATTGAACCAGTACCCATACCCACCACCGCAACTTTAGCGTTCTTCCCCGATTGTTGTTTATTAACCTCATAAAATAACCTGCCCAGAGGGCCGTTAGGATGGTAATACACCAACGGCGTTTTATCTTTATCCCCGCGATTAACCCACTGCGCACCGTGTATCGTCCGTCCGTTATACAACATCCGGTACCCTGCGGAAGGAAAGTCCGTTACTTTATTCACCCCAAAAAAACTGCGGTTCTGGTACAATAACACCCCGGTTTTTATCGGATAATACGACCCAACCAATACTAACGATATTAAACATAATGTAAACCTTACCCGGCGGTAATAAAACAGGATTGATACCGCAAGTAATGCAACAATAAAAACCCGGAGGTCTATTCTTTGAAGCCCGTGTAAAACAGTTTTGTTTAACACCAGCGGTAAGTACGCCGCTATCCCAAAACATAGCGGGATGACAATATCACCCCACCCGAACTTATACGCCTTACCACCCTTTTTCCCCGGGATAAACAAAAATGTCAATACCATGGTCAACGGGTATTCAACTACGCTATTAAACAATACAGGCCCAAGGATACTGTTGAACACCCCGCCCATTGCACCGCCTGCTGCGATGATAAGATAAAACTCGGTTAACTTATCCGTCCCTGGCCTGCTATCCGCGAGTTTACCGTGGCAGTACAATGCAATAACAAAAAATATGCATAGATGCATCACTAGTGTCCATAATACCAGTGTCTCCAACGCCTTCACCGCTACTATCAGTAACACAATCACCGTAACCGGTACCATCCAGGAAATGATATTATTAGCAAACAATCTTAGTTCCGCCAGTGATGATACTATCCGGTTAATATTAACCTTCCCGGCAAACGCTGCTGCCATCGTTAATAAGTACAACCCCAGCGGTACCACCCATACCAGGGGTACCGGCGAAATATCGGTTGATACATACGCCGTTACGCCAAGCATCAAACTTGACGGTATAAACGCTAACCCGAACCAGGTAAGTTTTTGTGTACTCCCTGTATCTTCGCCATCGTATTTATCAGAAGCTTCTGTTAAATTAACACTCCCGGAACGCGTACTGTATTTACTCAGCAACCATACCGAAAACATAATTAACACCGCCATCCCGATGTAGAGTACTGACCATGCAATGTTTTGCTGACCCAGCCTCATCACAGGTTCAATCACAAACGGGTACAGCGCTAACGCCGTAAAACTTCCGATATTCCCCGCAGAATACAAAAAGTACGGATCCCCTGCGCGTTTATGCGAGGTCCTGGAAAACCACACCTGCACCAAAGTACTCGTCGTGGATAACAACAAAAACGGCAGCCCTATTGAGCTTAATAACAGAACACTCATAACGATAACAGGGTTAACATCCGGGTTAACCCACCGTTCCGGCGACATACTTATTGGAATAAATAATAATGATAATAAAAATAACACGGCATACACACCGAACTGCACACGCAGGATAAGCTTACTTTTTACCACCCAATACGCAAACGCGTATCCCGCCAGCAACACTACCTGGTAAAACATCATACAGGTATTCCATACCGCCGGAGTGCTGCCAAATACAGGAAGTATCATCCGCGCATAAAAAAGTTCTAGCGTGAACATAAGGAATGAGTTAAGAAATAACAAAAGTGACAGTGCAGCAATCATGTAGATTAAAATATTTCCATAGTTTCATCCGCAGGAAAAAAATCATATCTCCGGAAGTTAGAAAATTCGGGAACCATAACCGCCACCGCACGTTTATACCGTAGCTTCGCCCCGCGGACAACGGTTAATGCTTTATAGTATTCCAGATAATCAAACGATGCTACTTCCCCCCTGAACAATGCGTGTTTTCTGCATCCTTTAACCCATAAATTATACGCCTTTTCGTCGATATTAATAAACACGTTCGGGGTGTACCCGACAGGATCCTCCCAGTTATCGGTATAGTATAATTGCTTCACGCTCCATGGCGGAAACTTAGTTTTGATCCCGGGTAATGCTGCGTAGAACACAGCTTCTTCAACTATATAATACGTATTCCTATGATCCTTATGAAACGACCCTTTCCAGTGGGTAAGCACGATATCCGGCTTAATCTCGCGGATAATATCTGTAACAGCAAGTTTAGCGTCTTTTGTGATCTCAGTTTCACCGTCTTTATAGTTTAATACACGTACTGCGCAACCCCATAGTTTTGCAGACGCAGCAGTTTCCCTAACTTTTTGTTTCTTATACGTTTCCGGAGAGAGTTTAGGATTCCCCTTTTCCCCGGCGGTAAGGCTAATTATTGTCGCTTTATGCCCTGCCTGAACATACTTACACACTAAATGCCCGGCGGTAATTTCCGCATCACCGATATGAGCGCCAATAACTGCGATATGCACTTTTTTCATTTTTATTGTAATCACAACTCCTTTTTCAGCATTGCGTAGGTACGCGTAATTTTCATTTTATTACGTTTATAAAACCTTGCGGGTACAGGGTCATCCGCCCAGCCAAACCAAAACACGGGTAACCCAAGGCCTTTACACCTTTGAGCACAGCGGTTAAACAATACCGCGCCGATATTGTGGTTCCGCATATCCGCACGGACAAAAAACGGCCCAAAATGACCGTCAGTATCGTCGTAATGGCAATACCCTACAAACTCACCATTTTTTTCTGCGATGAAGAACCGTTTTTCATTCCCCTGTTTCTGAGATAACACAATACCTGTATGCCTCACCCAATCCCCTGGAAATTCGTGCTCCAAAAACTTAATAAGTTTCTCACCCTCACCTGACTGCATTAACCGCACAGTTATCCCCTGTGTCTTACCAATACTATCCTCAATATTATTTACGTCAGCAGGGAAAACATAATCGTCTAATGAACGTTCCATCCTATACGCTTCATGGGTTTGAATAAACCCCGCTTTTTTGAATAATCCCAGTGCTGCCGGATATTTTTGGATATCAACCCCGGGCCAAAAATAGTTTGGTGATGAGCCGGTAGAACCGCAAACATAAACATTTTTATGCCCATGCGATTTAATATATTTCTCGCAACAGTTTATTAACTTAATTCCAACACCTTTCCGTCGACACTCCGGTAGCACGCCCACCATAGTAACCCATCCGCGGTCAGGTTCAAGCCCAAGCCCGTCATTCGGCACTTTACGGATAATAGATATAGCAAACCCTATTACTTTACCATTATCATCAAACGCAACCGGGAAACCTTGACCATCGAGGTTAGGATCGTTTATCACACGTGAGGTATACTCAGTTTCTGACGGATACTCATCAGGAATTACCTGTTTCCAAACGTCATAAACTATGGATTCAAGAGCGTTATTAAAATCTACAAGTTTCATAAATTATTAATATCCATATTCATCGAATATGATTTAAATTATACCAAATCTTTAATAAAGATAATTTCTTATGAGAATATGTAACATATAATCCGGCGGGTGTGCCGCCCACCGGATTATTTAGTATTATTATTACAACACAATTATTTTTAGAAAGGTTTTTTATGGAAACACTAGACAAAATTGTAACAGTACTAAACTCATACCTCTGGGGCCCGCCGATGCTGGCGTTACTTTTTGGTACACACATATTTCTTACGTTCCGCACAAAATTTATTCAGCGTTACACCTGGCTTGCGATAAAACTTTCTATCACAAAAGATCCCGACAGTACCGGCGATGTCAGCCAGTTTGGCGCGTTAACCACTGCGTTAGCAGCAACTATCGGAACAGGTAATATCGTGGGGGTAGCGACAGCAGTTGCGTTAGGCGGCCCCGGTGCGGTGTTATGGTTATGGCTAACCGGCGTGTTTGGTATCGCAACAAAGTATTCTGAGGCACTACTTGCGGTGAAGTACCGTGTCAAAACTTCAGACGGCACAATGCTTGGCGGGCCAATGTACGCGTTAGAACGCGGTCTTAACCTCAAATGGCTGGCGGTACTGTTCTCGATATTCACAGCACTAGCAGCGTTTGGGATAGGAAATACTGTCCAAGCAAATTCAATTGCCAGTTTGATCAACGAAAACTTTGGTATTTCACCTTATATCACAGGCATTGTTTGCGCCAGCCTTACCGCCCTTGTGATACTCGGTGGAATTAAAACTATTGCACTAACCTGCAATGCTCTTGTACCCTTTATGGCAGGATTTTATATCCTCGGCTGTGCGTATATACTAGTACTAAACGGACTGTACATATTACCCGCTATAGAACTCATCCTTAAATCCGCGTTTACTCTGCAATCCGCAGGAGCCGGCTTGTTTGGCGCGACGTTGATGCAGGCAATGCGGTACGGTATCGCCCGGGGCTTATTCTCAAACGAGTCAGGATTAGGTTCCGCACCAATAGTTGCTGCAGCAGCACGAACAAAAAACCCTGTGCGCCAGGCATTAGTATCGTCGACCGGAACTTTTTGGGATACCGTAATAGTTTGCGCAATGACCGGGCTAGTACTCGTCACTACAATAATAAAATCCCCGGATTTATGCACTTTAAAAGGTATTGAATTAACAAAAGCTGTATTCAACCAAATACCATTAGGCAACTGGATCCTTACAATCGGATTATTCACGTTTGTGTACTCAACAATCCTTGGATGGTCGTACTACGGTGAAAAAGCTACGGAGTATCTTTTAGGCAAGAAAAGTGTTTTCCCTTATCGTATACTCTGGGTATTAGCTGTTTTTGTTGGTGCAATAGCGTCGTTTCCGTTAGTATGGAATATAGCGGATATGCTTAACGCGCTGATGGCATTACCCAACCTCGTTGCTTTGATACTCCTAAACGGTGTGATTGTTAAAGAAACTGAAAAATTCCTTTGGTCAAACAATCTTGATATGGATGACAACACGGAAACAAAATAATCACAAAATTTCGGGATGCAATTCCATTTTTTATTTTATCCCGCACCCGCCGGACAAACCTTTTTTTTGGTAATACTTCTGGTGATACTCTTCCGCGGGATAAAACGTGCCAGCGAGAACTATCTCGGTAACAATTTTATTTTTGTACTTCCCCGTTTTTTCAAGTGCTGATTTAGACTCAACCGCCATTCGTTGTTGTGAGTCACTATGATAATATATCGCCGACCGGTATTGTGTACCCACATCAACTCCCTGTTGGTCAAGCGTAGTTGGGTTATGAAGTTTCCAAAATGTTTCAAGCAACTGCGTGTAACTAACTTTTCCGGGGTCATATTCTACAAGTACAGCTTCCGCATGGCCTGTTTTATCGGTACACACATCTTCATACGTCGGATCAACAGTTTTCCCGCCGGTATACCCTACCACAGTTTTCACCACTCCCGGCACTTGGCTAAACTTTTGTTCTACACCCCAGAAACATCCCGCTGCGAAAACCGCTTTCTCCGTTTTTTGGGTACATTCAACATTTTCCTTGAAATCCAGCGCTGCGGAGTTAACACAGTATCTTAACCCTGTAGGTTTTGGCCCGTCGTTAAACACGTGCCCAAGATGTCCCCCGCACGTGGCACATAATATTTCGTTACGCTCCATTCCATACGCAGTATCCCGTTTTTTTACAACGCTTTTATCATTAGCTAAATCATAAAAACTTGGCCAACCCGAACCGGAATCATATTTTTTTGTTGAACTAAACAACTCCGCACCGCATCCCGCACAACTATAGGTTCCGTCTTTATGAAAATTATAATACTTACCCGTATACGCGCGTTCTGTGCCTTTTTTCCGTAAAACATTGAACTGTTCTTCAGACAACTTGTTTTTCCAGTATGTTTCACTCTCAATTATTTTCGTATTAACGTTTTTCATTTCAGTATCTCCTGTTTTATAAATTTGTCCGATACTACCATTACCTGTGTACCCGGTCCTTACTGTGATTAATAACACTATAGTTATTATTAAAACTGAAACAATGACTCTATAAATATTTTTCATAATCAACACAGACTTCCTCTTATACTTTTCATTAGGTTAGATGATTATTTGCGGTTATAGATACGACCTTAACAAATACAAACAAAAACTCCCTTGGTTTCTTCAACCAAGGGAGCCTTCGTTAACTAACTTATTCTATCTTATTACCGGAGATATATTCTTGTTCCGGCTGTTTTATACTGC
>Ga0265292_1001689_pt1 | contig 18339 bp, 11 predicted proteins | sample Munlanlewell296A_FD_189080 | JGI IMG/M metagenome (GOLD analysis project Ga0265292, IMG submission 189080) | Leachate microbial communities from a municipal landfill in Southern Ontario, Canada - Leachate well 296A | ecosystem: Engineered > Solid waste > Landfill > Unclassified | place: Canada... | reverse complement strand
TACTGTATAATTCCGTTTGGTTCATTCCCCATTCCGTATTCATAAATCCGAGAGTATATTTGGGGAAGAGTGGCGGAAATCCGGTGACTTCATGCATGCTTGTGAAAATCTCTTTCGGAGATCCGATAAAAAAATACCATTCCAAATCCCGTTTGGAAGGAATTTCGGGTCGCGAAAAAGAAAATGTTGTTCCGTATAAGGAAAATGAACCGCCGTCTGCATCGGCAAGAAAGCCCCACCCATTGGTTGTCCACACAAACGGACCTCCTGCTCCTCCCTGATTTCCCGCTGAGACGGTGTTCGTATTTTGCGTCTGCAAATTTCCTTGCGGTCTGTTATGTATGCCATAATATGGCCCGCCTGTTGTTGTCAGAGAGAGACTGTTGTTATTAATTCCTCCGATCGATGGTTCTTCACATATCATCTGGCCATTCTTTTTGTACAGATGAAAGCGGAGAGGATTTCTATCAATCTCTACATTAAAAGTTGCCGCAGATATTCGGAGGGGATTGCCAATGGTATCAATTGTAACACCGGCGGCATTCCACGACGTATTGGCAACAACAAGTGTATCCGGATCCTCGTGTGCACCGGGCAGATAATTAACCATCAATGTCCGGTCCGTGCAGACTTTGAAGATGACGACATTCGTGTCAGAGGAAAGAATCAATGAATTTCCGCTCACCTGAATTTGAGTCACAGAACCGATTGTCTGTGCATGAATTTCCTTGGTACAACAAACTATCGCCAACAGTGCTGCCAAATAATGGTTACGCATATTTATAGAGGAATAAGTTCGGTCTTACTGGAAAATTGATTCTTCTGAATATACTATTTCAGGCTTTAGGAAACAGGATATTGTTTTTGCGTTGCCTGTTTAGTCGTGAATCGTTGATGTGCTGTCAGGCACAATGTCAATATTCTTTCTAAACATCAAGGTCATATTTATCCAAAATAAATCATACAAGAGAAAAACTTATTCCTTCTTTTCTTAACGGGGTTCCGAAGGAATGCCGACAATGTATAAAGATTTGGTCGGCACAAGAAAAGAAGCAAAAGAACCACTTGCGAAATGTAACGCGCGCGATGAATCCGGTTCGCACGTGCCCGTAGATGGCAAAAAACGCCATCAAAAGTCCCTTCGTGATTTCATGACCCCCTCTGTATCTCCCCCTTTACAGGGGGAGAAAAATTTCGCTCAATTCTCCTAAATTTCGCTCCCTCCCACATCTCATCCAACACTGTAAGAAATGTGAATATTATTTTCTTTAAAAGTTAAAATGAAAATCCCGTCGCAAGGGACGGGAGCGTGTTTCTGTTGCCATACAAAATCACTTTAGGAACAGCATTTTTCTTAGCAATTGTTTAGCATTAGACTGTATTTGAGCGATGTAGATTCCGCTGGAGAGCATTGATGCATTAAACTGCACAGTATAATATCCCGCCTCTTTTTCTTCATGCACTAATGTTGCCACGACCCTGCCAATCGCATCATAGACTCTCAGCGTCACAAAACTTTGTACCGGCAGCTGATAATTGATTATAGTTGAAGGATTAAATGGATTAGGATAATTCTGTTCGAGCGCAAAAACTGTCGGCATACTGCCCACAATCACTTCAATGTATCGTGAGTTTTCAAATGTACCGTCCCGGTCAATCTGCTTTAAGCGATACCAATATTTTCCAGGAAAACGATTTATATCGGTGAAAGAATATTCCTTCGGAGCATTCGTAGTACCGTTTCCTACAACGAATCCAGCTTTTATCCAACCTTCCCTATCATCCCCTCCTTGTAAAGGAGGGGATTGAGGAGTGGTTCTGAGTTCAATCTCAAAGCCATAGTTATTTACTTCCGTTGCTGTGCTCCATTTCAGTACAACAGTATTGCGGTTGACAGTTGCTGTGAACGGAGCAAGTTCGACCGGCACAGCCGTAATTATTTTTGGAGCCGTCAATACCGAATCACTTTTAGCCAACGATCCGCTTCCATAAATCCACATATAGCCGTCATCATCCCAAAACATTTTCGTAACATTAAAATAGAGATGTGGAACCGCAGTAAAGACAGTTTGCGACGAATACTGTCCATCCGTAAAATACATTCCAGTATTCGGAGGATTTCCTTTCACCCCCAAGTACATTCGCCCGGTAGAACTCCATAAGAACGAATTGGCAGTTGTATACAATGGGAATGTCGAACTTGTCATGTTCGTATAGAACGCGCCGTCCGCAGCGGAATCGGAAAACCAGATATGGTTTGTTCCGTACGAGCAGGTAAATATATCCCCACGAGGCGAGATGGCAATCGGAAACATATTCCCGCCCGGACCGACATGAATAGTGGTATCCCACGAAGCACCATCATCCGTTGAACGGAATAATCCGAGTGATTCACCACCGAACAACACCGTCGCCTGTTTCGTCACACCGACCGCAAATCCTTTGCCGCCTCCAAGACACGGCAGATCGAACCACGTTGCCCCTCGGTCGGTTGATTTTGCGCAGCTTGATCCTATAATGGATGCGCTCGGCGGTTGTGCACCAAATCCGTGTGCCAGGTACAAGTCATTGTTGAATCCTTGTGCAATCAACGAATAAATTGCGTCAAAACTTACTTTGACTGTATCCCATGTTTCCCCGTCATCGGTAGAACGGTATAATCTATTTACAGAGGATTCGTGACGCGGCAACGAATGTGCACAGGCAAACAAATATCCGAGCGAATCGCAAAAAACAAATTCAATGAGCGGATGACGTATTCCATTACTCGCTAAAAGCCACGTCTGCCCCAGATCGGTGGACTTCCACAATCCATATTCCGATCCTTCAATAAAGTGATTGTTTTTTGTTACGGCAATGCCACCGCCCACAATGGCAGGAATAGCCTCCTTTAATCCATTATTACTAGTATTCCAAACAGCACCATGGTTCGTTGAACGGAACAATCCCTGCGCACCCGCAATCACCGTCCCACCCGGCGTTATAGCAAGAGACCGGACACGAAGAGTTTTCGTTGCCGGTGAACTATCGCTCCATGTCGTTCCGGAGTCATTGCTGACAAATATTTTTCCATAAAGAGACCCGACTTGATATTGAGTATGGCCGAGTCCTGCGAATATTCTTCCTTTCTGCGTCGGATCGATCGCTAACGAAAGGACTGGCATCACCGTAGTACTAACTTGTATATTCCTCCACGCCGATGCATTTTTTTTAAATATGGAAATACCGTTATTCGTTCCCGCATACATTGTTTCCGCTTCGTCAAAAAGTATGACATGAACGTGAAGATCGGAAAGACCGATATTCATCGGCGACCATGTTGATCCGTTATAAGAATACACTCCGTATCCGTCAATGGAACAGAACACAGTGCCCGTCGGACTGGTTGCCAGAGCCAGGACTTCCAATGCCGGCAATCCGGCAGAAATATCAATCCATGCAGCACCGGTATCGTGTGCATAGAACATACCGAGCGGTGCAAAATTTCCGGAACGGGTACCGGCAAAAAAATGACCGGCGGAATCGCAAGTAATTGCTCGGATATTGGGGAGAAGATTCACTCCTCCACCTTTCGGTAGACCGGAATTAAAAGGTGTCCAAATGTTTCCGTTCTGTAATATTTTTATTCCTCCCTGCTCCGGACAAGCTACCAATTTCCCATCGCGGGTGAACGTTAATGCGTATACAGGCATACCGCCAAGCGTGCTCAATCCGACTCTTAACCATGAATTTCCTGAATCACCTGAGGAGTAGACAGAACTGGCACCGACATACAGAGTTCCATTTGCATGTAACACTGAAGAATGCACAACACCAAGAGGATTTTTGAGATAATGAAATGTCTGTGCCGAAACAAACGCTCTGTGCAAGGCAAACACAACAAACAACATCCGAAGCATGACATTATTCCCGATGATCTATTTGATGAACATACATTTTTTGGTTTGAACAAATCGACCGCTCCGCAGAGAATAAAAATATACTCCCGTCGTAAGGTGTTCGGCATTAACAGAGACTCGATATGTTCCGGCATCCTGTCGCTGGTGTACCGGCGTTGCGACTTCTTTTCCCAGTACATCAAACACTGTTAATGTCACCAACCCAGGGTTCGGCAACTGGTATTGAATTGTTGTTGAAGGATTAAACGGATTTGGATAATTCTGCGAAAGAGAATATTCTTTTGGGACACCATACTGTTCCGCAATTTCATTGACGAGTTGCGCAATACCGGTAACCTGTATTGTATCGCTGGAAGGAGTGGTTCTGCTGTTGGCAATCACAAACTGTGCAATATATTCTCCACTAAGAACCGGATGAAATCGCAACAGAAGAAAGATGTTTGCCGAATCCGGTTCAAGGGAAAATGTTGCTGGCTGAAAAGTGAACACACTATCCGATGATGTTACCGTCACTTTGGCGGTATCATTCCCTACATTCATCACCGAAAGCAACGTATCACGAACGGCGCCGATCTTTATTCCTCCGAACAAAATGGGTTCTTTATTGAAGAGCAATTTCACAAATTTCTTTTCGATCCCTACGCCATAAAGAAACACCGTTTCCGGTGAAGATTCTGCGTCGCTGGTGATAAGAATAGAGGAGGAATATTTTTTTTCTGACTGCGGAGTGAAGCGAAGTGTGTCGAGTATTGTTTGTTTCGGCGGTATAACAGCATTCATTATGTGAGAAGTGAATAATGAATCATTGACAATAATGCTTTTTATATGGAGTGTATCTGTTCCGGTATTCATGAGGTATAGAATTTCACTCTTCGTCTCACCGACAACAACAGTATCAAAATCAGTCGGATTGGAGCGCACTTGGAGCACAGGAAATCCTATCGAATGAATGGACGTATCGCCATAACCGACAAAATTATAGTGCGGCCAATTCGTGTATGTGATAAATGAACCACCTACCAGTGCCGTTTGCGGCAACAGAACGATTGATTTTACTTCGGAAGCTACCATTCCGGAACGGAACGACGACACAGCTCCGCTTTTTGCGTTAAGTATCGCCAAATAATCTGTCCCGGCAATGGTATCGATCGGTGAGAACTGTCCACCGACATATAATTGATTGCCACCAACAGCAACGGTTGATACTTTATACCCGATCGGAGAAAAATACGATGTGAATCCATCCTGAAGAACACCCGTCGAAGCGTTCACTGCAGCAATGCTTGGACTTGAACTTCCGTTCACCGTTGAAAATGATCCGCCGAGATAGATGGTGGATCCGGCCACCGCGATGGAATAACATGTATTGCTCAGCGTCGGATTCCAGATTGTTGGCTGATCTGTAGTTGTATCGAACGCAACAACCATTGATCGGTTAAGTCCGTTCACCTGTGAGAATGTTCCCCCCACATACATCACCGAATCGGATGCGCATAAAGTATGAACAACGGGGTAATCGAACACCGGTGTAAAACTCAATTTTTTCCCGGTGGGAATGTTGTAGGCAATTAATCCATAATTTCCTCCGGCGTAAAGTCGGTTTCCGATTACGGCGAGCGCAAGAACGTTACCGCCCGGTGCGGAAACTATACCCGAAGGAACATACGCTCCATTCAACGTATCAAGCGCCGTTACATTGGATCGATTTCCCGAAGCGATATAGCTGAAATTTCCTCCCGCATACACTCTACCGTTTGCGTACGCCATTGCATAAACCGGACCGTCGGAATTTGGGTTCCACGATTTCAGTCTGCCGGTGCCGAGATCAATTGCAGCCAGCCGATTTCGAGTTATTAATCCGGATGCTGTAAAGTATCCTCCAGCATATACGACAGAACCCCATGGCGCAAGATTAAATACCACATTATTCACCCCTGGATTCCACGTCAGCGCGCTGCCGGTCGCTGCATCCATCGCACCAAGAAATGATATTTGTTTTCCCCCGAGAGTGGTAAATCCTCCACCAATAAACATTTTTGAACCGTTCACGGTAATAGCGTGAACCGGTCCGTTTGTTGATGCAGGAATCCATGCTGTTGCCAAACCGGTCACTGTATCCAACGCGGCGATGTTTTTTCTTGTTTGTCCGCCAAGTGCGGTAAAATCGCCGGAAGCATACAGAACACCGTTATAGAGACAGATATCTTTCACAAAATTTCCGGTAATCATCGCGGCAGGATTCCATGTTGTGTTGATAATCCCATTTTCATCCATCTTTGCCAAACAGATGCGGGCAACACCATTTAATGTGGAGAATGATCCGACCATAAATATTTGGTGATTGGTATAAATGAATTTATAAATACCAAATGAACCTGACTGTCCGCCATTCGATGGATTCCAACCGGTCAACAATCCGGCTGAAGTATCGACCGAGCCGAGAAGAAAATGATACGGTTGTCCGCCGAGCGAATAAAATCCGCCGCCGACAAACACTTTTGCACCGACTGGTTGTATTGCGGTAATGTCATTATCCGCTTTTGGATTCCACAACAATAAATTTCCCGATGTATCGAAGGCCGCACCATGTCCTCGCGGCTGACCGGCGATAGAGTCAAAACTTCCTCCTACATAAATTTTATTGCCGGAATAATAAATGCTTTTCACCGTTTGATTCGGCGAGGGATTCCACGGATCAACAGATTTGTCCGCCCGGACATGAGCAAGAAATTTATGCGGCTGACCATTTACCGTAAGAAACGAACCACCGATGTACCATCCGCCCTGACTGTCCGGCACTGCCGTCCACACCTGTCCACCGAGAGTTCTAAAAAATTTCGGAAAAGAATGATCAGCATCCGCACTGGCGGTATCAATCGCAGCGCCATAGCCGGTAGAAAATCCGCACAGGGTAAAATCCCCTCCAAGATATGCGGTATTTCCCGCCACAACAATGCTGTTCACTTGACCATTCACCGGACTTTCATACCACGGTCTGAATGATTGTCCGTAGAGCGGTGCCATGGCCGATGAAATGGAGAGGAACAAAACGAATCTATTGAGTTTGAACATATGCATATCTTTCGTACTACGAACAATTAATGGAAACACGATAAAAAGTGAATACGGTCACCGGCGGAACGTAATAATTGCGTTCTTCGGAAGTTCTTATTTAATAAACAGAAATTTTTTTGTTGCTGAAAAACTACCACTCCGCAGTGTATAAAAATAGATGCCGCTGGTTAAAGGTGATGCATCATAGTGAACGGTGTAATTACCTGCTTCTTTCTGTTCGTTTACCAGAGATGCAATTTCTTTGCCAAGAATGTCATACACTTTCAGAGTGACTATTCCAACCGTTGGTATTTGATAGTTGATGGTTGTGGCAGGATTGAACGGGTTAGGATAATTTTGCGACAGTGAGTATGTATACGGGGATTGCGTTTCCGAATGAACGGATAACGCGTTTGCCGTTTTGATCAACGTCAGTGCGGCAAAGGAGGTCAGATCGGTGAATTCTACTGTTCCTCCGGCACCGCTTGTATCGCGCGCTCCAATTGCTGCAATTTTCCACGAAAGATTGGTATACAGGCCTCCGTACAGCGTCTGCTCATCGGATTTTTCAACAACACCATTCACAAAATCATCCTTCGTGTACCGGAGAATTACACTGCAGGTATCGAATGTCATTCCCGACGAAGAAAACGTCCAATATCGTTTTAATGATGTCAGCGTATCGTGAATATTGGGATGGAACTTTTCCCATGTCGATGCAGAAATCATTCCGGAGTTTTTTATGTTTTTAAAATGAAACCGGGCGGAAGCATATCCTTTCGGTGTTCCGATTTCAAACATTACCGACGTGTCTTTCACTGTTAGCGGTTTTTTCAGCGTTCCAATTACGAATCCCTTATCACTCAAACCGGTATTTGTTACCGTACCTAACACCGTTAATGTATACTGATTGGTGTTAATGCGTCCATCGGAAAGCGACAGTTGATCGTGCACGACAACATTTTTGTGCAGAGAAACAACTTTAGTAGAAGATTGTGTTTGCAATAGTTCTACAGTATCGGAGAGTTCTACGCCGGTAGTAATATTGGAAGTGCCGAAATACACAACGTATCCGTTTTTATACCGATAGTTTGGTCTGGCAAGAAATACGGAAGCATTATCAAATCTCGTTGCATAATAGGTGCTGATATTATTCTGCGTATTGTCCACTGTTCCAGAGTAGAGATAGATATAGGTAACGTTGATTGCAATTCCGGTCTGAATTTTTACCTGCTGCGAAGATAGAGCTTTATCTATCTGTAAATATTCTGTTTCGATCAAACCGGTTCCCTGAATCACGGAATTTGGATTCAGTGCAGAGGTTTTCATCGTCACCTTAAAGATGCGGTATGTTCCTTTCACCGATCCGTTGACATAAAATTGAATTTGTCCATCCACCGTTAAATCGCCGTATAGCTGTATTGAATGAAATTTCGATCCGCCGGAGGTAAACGGCGTTGTTGGAACGATTTTTCCGTTTGCATTCACTTCAATATCTCCGTTGGAAACAACAGTATAGGCTCTTGAAGTATCAAATTTCAGCAGAGCACTGTTTCGCACAATAAGTTTTGCCACCGTAAAATTCGAATCGATTGTCACCGTATCTCCCATGGCAATTATTGCCGTGTCATTACTCGTCGGTAACACACCCGTCGACCACGTTGCTGGCAAACTCCATTTACCGTTGATATTCGAAATAACAGTACCTGAAAATGCTGTCGTTAATAATGATCCCCAGATGCATACCACTGTAAGAAGATGCTTCATTGATGCCCTTTCATTGTTCATGGAAAAAACAGGTTGTGAATTGTGCGTTTCCATAGCCGTTGGTCAACTTTCGTTTTTCCTCTTCACTGAAATAAAAGGAGAAGACAAGGCTGAAAACGGTGATGAAAAAATACAACCAGACGGAAGGGAGTTCAATAGAACATTTGTTCTATTCGAAGGTTTTGTGATGTGCTGCACACCGGAGACTTCGTCACTGGAGCGCTTTTGATGGTAGCACTGACTGGACGCGATGTCACTTCATCAATACAAATTTATTTGACGCCATGAAATTTCCCGACTGAAGAATATACCAATACACTCCGCTGGAGAGCTGAGACGCATCAAAGAGAACAGAATAATTCCCCGCGGTTAGCTGCTTGTTCACCACAGTCGCTACTTCTTTTCCAAGCATATCATATACTTTCAGTGTTACCACTTCTCCGTTGAACTCCCCCTTTTTACTGGTAGAGAACCACGAGGTTAGCAGTGGAATGGAAAACTCAATTGTCGTTATCGGATTAAATGGATTGGGATAATTTTGCATCAACAACATTCCGTGTGGCATCTGTTCAGTTACTTCCGCTGATATTTCTTTTGAATATTCGTATTTCCCATCGCGATCTAGTTGTTTCAAACGATAGAAGTACGTTCCAGAAGAAATATCTTTATCCGTAAACGAATACTCTTTCGGAGCATACGATGTACCGGAGCCTTCAATGAAGCCCACTGTTGTCCATTGTCCCCCTTGTACGTGCGGCGGATGGAGTTGGCTTGCAGTCGTTACGACACTGCGTTCTATCTCAAATCCGCTGTTATCTCGCTCTGTTGCCGTGCTCCACAGTAATTCCACCGCAGCGGATCGTACTGTTGCAGTAAACGACATCATCTCAATCGGTAATGGGGCGGGAGGACTGGCAAACGATACGCCGCCAACAAGTGCTCCTGTGTTTCCGTTTCCCGTATTGTCGGTAAGTGTACTGCCGCTGCCATCCGTCATTTTATAATATGCCACCAATCCCAAAGAGTTCACAGGAATCTCCGACACCATTGATGATTGAATTTCACTCTGGGTTAATGCCCTATTCCAGATACGTACTTCATCAATGTATCCGGCAAACAGCTGTGTGGGGGTGCCTCCATCCCACTCCTGGCCGATGCTGAATTCACCTGTTACGACAGAGGGATCGGGACGAACACTGGTTGTAAATGTGGACTGTAACACACCGTCCACATAAAAAAATGCATTGTTTATTGCTTCAGAAGTAAACACGGCGGCAACATGATGCCATTCATTCATCGAGAATGATGAACTATATTTTGAGCCGACGCTCTGGTCGAAGTAATCAAATTGAGTATTGTAAAATTCAATCATATTCCGGTTGCTGCTCGTTCCGCTGGTAGTATTAAAGGCAAGAATTACCGGGTAACTTACATCGGAGGTAACGTAACACCACGCTTCCATCGACATCGCTGGGGGATTATCAAGAGCAAACGAAAGAACATTCGCCGATACATAACCGGTGGATCCGTTGAAATGCAGGGCGTTTCCGAATTGAGCAAAAAGACAGGAATGCATCAATGTTCCAATCAGTATGAGTACTGGCATTGTTCTTTTGGTAGCATATGGAAACGATATGGAATCGATTAATGTGCCGGGAAGAATCGCCGATACTATGCTGTTATGTTGTTTCATAATATCCTCACTTTGTATTTATGACGGTGCATAAAGTACACAGAGAAGGTGGCCACGCTCAATGGAACAAATGTTCAGTTCGATGTTTGAGTGAGCACTATCACCATCGGGAAGTCAGTGATGGAGGCCTTGCGCTTTCGCAACGGCTTCGCCGCGGGAACGGACGTGGAGTTTTTGATAAATATTATGGAGGTGATGGCGGACGGTCGAAGGGCTAATAAAAAGTTCTGTGCCGATTTTTTTATAACTTAATCCGCGTACAAGCAGTTCAAGCACGTTCTGCTCGCGGTCCGAAAGAGTATTGATAATTGAAGGATTTGGGGGTGATTGAAGAAATGTTAAAACACGTCGTGCGACCGAGCCGGTCATCGGCGCGCCGCCATGATGCGCTTCATATACAGCATCGAGTAATTTCTCTTTCGTTGAGTTTTTCAAAATATATCCGACTGCGCCCGCCTTCAACGACTGAAATATTTTTTCATCTTCATTGAACACCGTCTGCATGATAATTTTCATTTCGGGATACAGTGACCGCACTTCGCGTACACAATCGATCCCGCTTTCATTCTTCATCTCAATATCCATCACCACAACATCGGGAAGCGCTTGTTTTCCCTTAAGGAGATGCATTATAAATTCTTTCCCCGAATAGAACACACCGAGACAGGAATAGCCCTTGGCACTGTTGATAATCCATTCCAATCCTTCGCATAATTCGCGGTCGTCATCGACGATGCAGACAGATATCCCATGAGACTTCAGAACGGCAGCATTTTTCATAGTCGTAACCTACGCCGAATTGCCGTGAACATCAATTGAACATTCGTATAGTTTTTCCCTTCCTTCTCCACAACGAACGATACCGTAATGACCGTTCCTTTCCCACGCTCCGAATGAATTCTGCACACCCCTCCGGCAGCAGTTGCCCGCCGGCGCATATTCGTTAGGCCGTTGACGCGCGTAAGTTGTTCTTCAATAAATCCAACGCCGTCATCATGAATCGTCATCAGCAATGTGTTTTTCTTGAATTGCAGTGCAACGGAAATATTCTTTGCTTTTGCATGGCGGGCAATATTTGTGAGGCTTTCTTTTGCGATGAGAAGTAAAGCGCGTTTCATATGAAGATCCACATGAATCGGTAACGTATTCTTTGCTTCAATGGAAATTGCTATCCCATTTTCCTCTGCAAGTTGATTTGCAAAACTTTGAATACGATCAAAGACATTCGTACTTGTGTCATTGTTCGGATCAAGAGACCACACGACATCCTGAATAGACTCCAGAAGTTCACGGGAAATAATTCCGATGCGTACCGGAGCATGCTCCATGACCTCTGCACCTTTTGCCCGGGTATGTTTCTTCATTCGCATTTTAGCAACAATATCCGAGAGTACGGCGATGCGTGCAAGCCCGGAGCCGATTTCGTCGTGAAGATCCGCAGCAATACGGATTCGCATTCTTTCGAACAGTAATTGTTTAATAAGAAGCGACCGGTACAATGCAAATATGAGCAATGCAATCGCAGCAACGATTGACGGCACAAACCACCATCGTTCCCATATCGGGGGAATGACTGTGAGCGTTATCAATGCGGCATGTTCGGTCCAGATGCCGTCTCTTCCAGCCGCTTTTACTTTGAAAACATATTCCCCCGCCCCAAGATTGGCATATGTCACATTTCGGCGTGTGGAGGTTGTTGTCCATTCGGTTTCCAATCCTTCAAGTGTATAGGCATACATATTTCCCCGAGGAAACCGAAAATCTAATGCGGCGAATTCAAACCGAACGCTGCTCTCATTCGGTTCCATCGTCATGCTCCCGTCTTCTTGCGAAGAGATCGCCTGTGCAACCGACTTGTTCGTTGCAGTGAAGGCGTGAACCACTACCGATGGAATGAATGATTTTGCCTGTAATGTAGCGGGAGAAATAATGTTCATACCATATGCACCACCGAAGGCAATTTTTCCGGAATGCAGTTTTATTGTTGCACCACTGTTAAACAAATCGTTTTGCAGACCGTCCGCTTCGAATAAAGTTCTTCGAATATTCCCAGCGCTGTCCAGCATCACAAGTCCGCCGTATGTACTCACCCATAAATTTCCTTCCGTATCTTCCGTTATACCAACAACGATATCGTTGACAAACCCGGTAGAATTCGTGTAATGACGAATGATGTTTGTTCGAGGGTTAAGAATATTCAATCCGCCGCTTGTTCCGATGCAGATGTTCCCCTGCCGATCTTCGTACATTGCCAGTACTCGTGGATTGCTTAACGTTGCCGGATTATGTTCATCTGTAGTAAACACCGTCATCGAATCCTCTGTTTCATTCAGCAGGCAGACCCCTCCGAATGTGCCAATCCAGATATTTCCACGGTGATCGTGTACCACTGCCCGAACGTTATTATGCGGAAGTGCAACCGTGGTGCTTGTGCGATTGAAGCGCCGCAAAAATTTTCCGTTGGCATTCAACACAACAACGCCCCCTTCTTTCGTCCCGATCCAAAAACGTTTTCGACGGTCTTGATAAATATCGTACACAATATCGTCCTCAGCGTTATGGAGTATGCTGCTGCTGCCAAGCAGATGACGAATATTTCCGGTTGTGAGTGAATAGGTGAACAATCCGTCTGTGTTTGTACCGATCCACATAGTGTTCTTCTCATCCACAAACAACGCATTAATCTGGTTCACTTCCTTTCCGGACGAAGTGCGAATGACGGTAGGAAAATCCGTAAAGCGTGTCAGCGAAGAATCGAGCCGCGTCATGCCGCGGAATGTTCCGATCCAAAGATTTTTTTTCCGGTCTTCCGCAAGTCCCCGCACGTATCGATGTGGTAATCCGTCGTTTCCATTTTGATGTAATCCAACAGTAATAATGTGCGGATCGAGGCTCTGAACGCTCAGTAAGCCGTACACTCCAAATCCAATCCATACAATGCCTGTCTTGTCAATATGTAATGTGCGGGGTAAAATATTCTGCAGTTGTGATGGATAGTTTTCTTGTGCATTCAATTTTTCCGCTTTTTGGGAGTTCGAATGAAACCGAAATATATCGGTATTTGTGGCGATCCAAAAAATACCTGGTTGTTCTTCTTTCATCACCATCAGCACTGTTTCCGAACCGGAGGCAGATTCCCCGGGAAACGGTATGTGGTGAAATCGATTTACACCAGGGTCGTATTTCCACAACTTTCCTGATGATCCGAGCCAAAGCGAGTGCGAAGAATCAACATAGAGCAACGAATGTGCAATAGTTCCGTTTCGGGAAACATCGGGAAAAAATTGAAATTCTTTTGATTGCCATTGTGAATCTACAAGAAAGACTTTGTTCGTCGCCGCAATCCAGACGGTTCCCTCCCGGTCTTGCGCAAAAGAGCGAATAGCATACGTCGTATCGGTAGTGTGTAAAACAATCCGATGCACATTTCCCGATATCGGTTCAATCACATCAACTGTCCCCGATGCCGTTCCGACCCAAATGTTACCTCTGGTATCGCAAAATACCCGCGTGCATTCATCATCAGAAAGTGATGTCGGATTATCCGGTTGATGGAAAAACCGCGTTACTTTTCCAGTACGCACATTCAATTTATTGATCCCCTGTCCTGCGGCCACAATCCAAATATTGCCATTCCGATCTTCACAGAGCGATGAGATAAAATGCGAAGAGAGGGATGCCGTATCGAACGGAATGTTACGAAACACGGAAAAGGTATAACCGTCGAAACGGTGCAAACCATTGGTCGTACCAATCCACAAATAACCGGCACGGTCCTGTAGAATAGAGTAAATCTCAGCGCTTGATAAGCCATGTTCGGTCGAAAACAGGCGAAAGCTGAACCGGGAGGATTGTTGTTCAGCCAGGCCCAGACTTACGAATTGCAGGAGGCCGAATAGTATAAGAAAAGAGATTTTCATGTGACGACCCAACATAGAAAGATTTCCACCTTGAGTCAAATGAAAGTGCAGCGCCGATAGGACGAAGAAGATCTATCGTACCGTCGTTACATTTCGCAAGGGGTTCTTGTGCTTCTTTTCTTGTGCCGACCAAATCTTTCTACCATGTCGGCATTCCTTCGGAACCCCGTCAAGAAAAGAAGGAATAAGTTTTTCTCTTGTATGATGTATTTTGGACAAGTATGCTCGCGTATATAGTTTTAGATTTATTTGATTCCCACATTTTAACAACTCTGACATTCTTGCTTTACTGTATGTCCGATTAATTCAATTACATTTTCCAGATTATCTTTTTTACGAAAACAACCGCTCCGCTTGCCACAGCCGCCGAAACTGTTCCTGCGTCGCCAAATTGAGAAACGAGAATGATCGTTGCTTTCTCCTCTTCCAACAAGATCCTTCGTGCCGCTTCGATACCATCCATTGTTTTCATTTTTATGTCCATTACTGACCAATCCGGATGTACGGACGCATATTGATCGACGGCTTCAGCACCATCCGTACATTCAACCGCATCATCAAAATAGGGGGAATAGAAATCCTTCGTAATCATTCAGATCTTATCGTTATCGTCTACAAGAAGGAGTTTCATTTTTTATTGCAATTTGTAGATGTGACAGAAATTATTAAATAGATGGAAATACTCAATTTTATACGTGAAAACGCCTATATGGGGTGGGTGACATGCTAACTCGGGCTTTCCTGACGGTTATCCATGCTGGTATGCAGTATCCCGCCTGAATGCACGGTGGGCAGGTCGGCGGAATGACAATACAATTGTAGAGATAATTACCGATAGATAATAAAATGGGACGATCGAGTAATCGTCCCTAAGGGGAAATACTAACTTATTGTAGCTCTGTTGTTGAGTAGGTCAGCAGCGCAGTAGGGTTCAGGACTTGTGAGCAAACATTATTTCTCTCTTTTCGGACGAGTGTCCAACTCAAACCGTCCATCATTTTGTTTCAGGTGATCTCTCATCACACCGTGCATGAAGTTTTTCCCTCACACTGCTTTCCTTGCGCAGTCCTCCGGTATGCTTTCTCTTCGTTCAACAGCAGAATCAACCCTAGACTCTTTGAGCGTTTATTCTGTGCTTGATAGGCTTGCGGCAGTCTCCTCCCCCCTTTTATCCTTTGTCGATCCCACGCAAGTTACGACCCTTCGCTCTTGCGCGAGTTCTGTTGTCTCTACTTTCAACGCTACTATGATCGTATCCAACTCCCTCTCTTGTCAATACCGCTTCGTTCCCTTATAGGCATTGCTCCTACTGATCTCGGAAAGAAAATCAGTCAAGAGTAGAGTCTCCAAAGTTGCACTGTCATCTTTCCGAGCATATCGTCTCTAGTACCCCGGAGAGTGCAGTGATTGTCTCTTTCCTCTCTATCAAGTCACCGCTGTTGATTTCGCCCATACAAGAGGGGCTCGTCATTCTCTGTCTTTGATCTTTACGAGGCTACTTCTGAGTTCACTTGTGTTGCAACCCGCTTGTTCGCATAGCGCACTTGTTGGCTACAGTGTCGGGTGACTTATCGCTTTGCAGCTCTGCTCACGACCACCTCTTGCTACGTGTTTGATAGAATTTTATCACGGTTCTGATCTTTTGCAGAACAAGTTTGACAGCACTTTACCCTGGCACTCATTTTACCAACAGCAACTTTTTCATTTGAACTACATTGCCACTCTGCAATCGGGCAAAATATACTCCGCTGGAAAGTTTCGACGCATTAAATGTAGCAGAATAATACCCTGCCTCTTTTATTTCATTCACTAATGTTGCAACTTCCCTTCCAATCACATCATACACCTTTAACGTTATGCGATTTGTTATTGGTAATTGATATGCAATTACTGTAGATGGATTGAATGGATTGGGATAGTTCTGTTCAAGTGCAAACTTTTCCGGAAGTGCTGAAGAATTTTGGGAGCCAACCGAAGTTACAATTCCGTTCCCGAGTTTCACAGTGCCTCGAATTTCGCCGCCGGTATTTGTTGAGGTATGAACATTCATATAGGAGCCAGCTTTTAAAAATAAACGGATGACTGTATCTGGTACTGCTGACCATATTCCGCTGGATGAACTGTCCGTAAATGGAGTTGCATGTACTGTTCCGGCATAATGAAAATGCGCTGCAGTAAGCTTTGAAGTCAACCCCGTAACGGTAGCATTCCACTTAATTCGTGCGCTGGAACTATCGATGACAGCCCAACCTGTTCCTTTTCCTGTCGCGCTCGGAATTCCAGCCTGCGCACCATCAAGAGCAATAGACATTCCAATACCTTCTGCGGTAGTGAGATAACCGCGAATTTCACCTCCGGGAGAAGTAGCAGAATGTATATTAATATATACTTTACCTCTAATTACGTCTTCAATATTCTTGTTCGTTAAATTTGCCCATGTACTTGCCACGGTATTTCCATTCGCCGTCGTTCCAACAAATGGTATTGCGGTTACTCCACCGGAATGATGGAAATGTGACGCAGTATAGTTGCTGCTCAAACGATTGTACGTCACCTGATACGTTAACTTACTTACATCGGAACTTAACACCGCAAATGCCGTTCCTTTTGCTGTTGAGGATGAACCAGTGCCAGCGCTATCTATGGCAACAGTGAAAAATACTTCCGTTTCATTTTTGGTAGTACCGCGAATTTCACCGCCCACATTTGTCGACGTATGAACATTCATGTATGCATCGCCTTTTAAGAACAATCGAATAACAGTATCGGGTACAGCAGACCATGTTCCGCTTGATGAACTATCCGTAAATGGGGTTGCATGTACTGCACCGGCATAATGAAAATGTGCCGCGGTAAGCTTTGTTGTCAATCCGGTAACCGTTGCGTTCCATTTAATTCTTGCATTAGCACTATCGATAACGACCCAGCCTGTACCTCTACCTGTTACATTTATGTTTCCAGCTTGTGCACCATCAAGATTTATTGACATTGTAATTCCACCGGCAGGTTTCAAGTATCCGCGAATTTCCCCACCTGGAAAATTTGAAGAATGAACATTGATATACACCGTACCTCTCATTAAATCCTCGATATTTTTGTTCGTTATATTTGTCCACGTACCTGCCACCGTATTTCCGTTCGCCGTTGCTCCAACAAACGGAATAGCCGTTACCCCGCCGGAGTGATGGAAATGGGATGCGGTAAAGTTGCTGCTTAAACGATTGTATGTAACCTGATATGTTAACGTACTCATATCTGTACTTAATACCGCAAACGCTGTTCCTTTTGCTGTTGATGTTGAACCTGTTCCGGCACTGTCCATTGTGACAGTAAAAAATACCTGTGCGGATAGAACAGATGTTAGCATTAAAACAAAAATTACTGCTTGGAAATATTGTCTCATTATTCCTCCTACATAATAATTATTGAATTAGTCACTCACGTTACGCAAAACAAGAAAAACGGTCATGGTGAGCAAGGCGCAGTCTAAGATAGTTACGTCATCCTTCTGCCGAAGGCATCCCTATCGGGAGACGCATCCTTTCCCGCAGGGATTCCTTCGGAACAAACAGCAAAGGATTTGCTCAGGATGACCGCTGTTTCTGCACCACGTCGAACCATTTTTACCTTTTTGCGTAACATCAGTTAGTGATTTATATTTTCACCACGATAATTTTGAATCTCTGGATTGAATTCATACCAAAAGGTATGAATTAGAAATCTATAAGTCCACCAGATGGTGATGGAGTTCACATAACAATTGTAAATGTTGATTTTTATGCGTTTTTGCGAGGAAAATGAATTTGAAAGCCCTACTAAATTTTGTTGCTAAGATTCGCTGGTAAAAACTATTCACACCCACAAAAGCATTTGTTATTAACTCACGTTACGCAAAACAAGAAAAACGGTCATGGTGAGCAAGGCGCAGGCTAAGATAGTTACGTCATCCTTCTGCCGAAGGCATCCCTATCGGGAGACGCATCCTTTCCCGCAGGGATTCCTTCGG
>Ga0265292_1001688_pt1 | contig 18344 bp, 21 predicted proteins | sample Munlanlewell296A_FD_189080 | JGI IMG/M metagenome (GOLD analysis project Ga0265292, IMG submission 189080) | Leachate microbial communities from a municipal landfill in Southern Ontario, Canada - Leachate well 296A | ecosystem: Engineered > Solid waste > Landfill > Unclassified | place: Canada... | reverse complement strand
GTAGAAGCCCGTGTCGATCCCGAAGGTCATCTGGCTGAGCCGCGTGTAGTGGCGGACGACCTCGTGCTCGGGGAGGTTCGGGATCGCGAGGGTCGGCCGGCGAAGGCTCGGCGGCAGGAGGTCCGCAAGGTCCACGGGTTCCTCCGCATCCCAGGCCTTGTCGAACAGGACCGGTTCGTCGTAATAGGCCTGGCGGAAGCTCACACGACGGCCTCCAGGGCCTCGATGAGGCGCCGGTGCTGTTCCTCCGTGTGCCGCTCCGTCGTCGCGAAGAGGGCCACGTCGATCAGTTCGGGGATCTGGCGGGTGAGCCGCAATCCTCCGTGGACGCCTCGGGCCAGGAGGGCCCGGTGGACGACCTTGTAGCCTTTCTCATGGCGGACCGTGAACTCGTTGAAGTGGGGCCCCTTGAAGACCGGCGAGGTGAAGCCCTTGATCCGCGCGATTCGCTCCATGAGGCCCCTGGCCTTGCGCATGTTCTCCGCGGCAAGCCTGCGTAGGCCGTTGGACCCGAGGACGGCCATGTAGGCCGCGGACGCGACGGCGAGGAGGGACTCGTTCGTGCAGATGTTGCTCATCGCCTTCTCCCGCCGGATGTGCTGTTCCCGGGTCTGGAGGGTCATGCAGAAGGCGCGGTTCCCCCGCGCATCCTTCGTGAGGCCGATCACGCGACCCGGCATCTTCCGGAGATGTTCCTGGCGGCAGGCGAAGAGGCCGAGGAGGGGACCGCCGAAGTTCACCGCGTTCCCCAGGGCCTGTCCTTCCCCGATCACGATGTCCGCGCCGAAGTCTCCCGGAGGCCGGACGATCGCCAGGGCGAGGGGATTCACCCCGACGACGAGCACGGCGGAGTTCGCCATCTTCCGGATCTCCTCCAGGTGCTCCTCGAAGCGCCCGAAGTAGTTCGGCGTCTCCACGTAGACGCCGCAGACGTCGGAGGAGAGCGCGCCCCGGAGGCTGCTCAGATCGAGCTCTCCCGTGCTCCGATCGTAGTCGACTTCGCGGATCGTGAGGCCGGACCCGCGCGCATAGTTCTCAAGGACGGACCGGCGGTCCCATCGCAGCGCCCGGGGAACGAGGAAGATGTTCCCCCCATGGATGCGGTTCGCCATGCGCGCCGCCTCGCCCAAGGCCGTGGACGCATCGTACATGGACGTGTTCGCGGCGTCCATCCCGGTGAGCTCGCAGATCAGGCTCTGGTACTCCCAAAGGGCCTGCAGGATCCCCTGGCTCAGCTCGGGCTGGTAGGGCGTGTAGGACGTGTAGAACTCGGCGCGTGACGCGATCGCGCGTACGCTTGCGGGGACGAAGTGGTCGTACAGGCCTCCGCCGAGGAAGGTGGGCATCTCGGCCATCGTGCGGTTCGCCGAGAGGATCTCCGTGACGCGGGCCACGACCTCCTGTTCGGAGAGGCCCGGCGCCAGTTCCAGGCTGCCCGATCGCACCTTCGCAGGGATGTCTGCGAAAAGGTCGTCGACGCCCCGGAGCCCCATCGCGCGGAGCATCTCGACCTCGTCGGAAGCCATCCGGGGCCGTTGAATTGGATGCGCGCTTTAAAGCTTTGGACCGAACCCTCGAGCGACCGTCAACCGCCGCCGGAGACCACGGGGATCACGCGGACCCTCTGGCCGTCGACAAGGGGTTCGTCCAGCGGGAGGGGGCTCTCGTCCCGAACCAGGAGGTGGGCATCGGGCGCCAAGTGCAAGGTCTTCAGCAGGTCGAGGCCCGTGGCGCCGATCGGAAGCTCGACGGTCTGTTGCCGACGTGCGGGGTAGCTCTCCACGGTGACCCGCATCATGCGCGTGCCAGAGCGACTCCGGGCTTAAGGGTTATCCGAGGTGGAGGAAGGGCGGAACACTTATCCGAAACTTGTCCTTCGGGATTACGGTCTGCCCAGGTCGCCAAGCTCGGTATGGCGGCGGTCTCGAAAACCGCTGGCTGCAAGGCCTCGCAGGTTCAAATCCTGCCCTGGGCGTTACACCTGAAAGTTAAAAGCCCTCAGACCCATGCTGGAGGGCGTGACGAGGGGAAAAGTGACCGGGATTTACCCGGTGCGGGAGGATCTCCGGACCCGGCGGAGGATCGTCGAGAAGTCGGAGCTCCGCGAGGAGTCGAAGCGCTGACGCGCCTCCCTAAGTTGCGGGTCCTAGGGTTTCGCGAGCCGTAGCGTGCCCTGCAGATCGGTCGATGAGTCCGCGCCTCCGGTCTGGGTCTCAAGACCCGCATGGGCACCCGAAGACGGCATTTTGAACCCGTGCACCTACGACGTTCGTCGCACTACGATCATCGGCGCATTTCGATGTATTATGCGGATAATATTCACTGAATCCTTATAAACGACTCGCCCACCTGCGGCCGCAGGGAAACGGGTGGACGAGACCGACTCAGCGACTCACAGCCACCGCGGGACCCGAGTCCGTCCCAAAGCTTCGCCGGACCGAGTCCTCTCGCCACGCCCGCCACCCGTGGTCAAGCTGAGGATCTTGCACGCAGCTCCCAACGGCGGGGGCGCCGAGCCTTCCTCCGTGACCTTGATGAGCGGCGTGCGCCGTCGCATCTTGGAGGCCCTCGCCACGCGCGAGAAGACCATCTCCGAACTCGCCCGGGACCTCGGCTTCCACCAGACGACCCTCCGGTACCATCTCGGCTTCCTCGTGAGCCACGGCCTCGTTGACGAGGTAGAGCCGCAAGTGCGGAGGGGAAGGGGGAGACCTCCCACACGGTACCGCGTCTCCCGCCACGCCTTCCTGTCGGGTTTCCCGCCCAGGCATTTCGAGATCTTGGCGGAGGTGGCCCTCCGCACAATCCTCGAGGCGGGCGGGGAATCGTGCGTCCAGTACCTCGCAGACCAGGGCGTGACGATGGCTCGGTCCATGGTCGGGCAGCTCGCTGTAGACACGCACACGAATGCGTGGACCGCAGAAACCTTCGAGCGCCTCATCCTGGGCGATCTCTTCCGCCGTTTCGGAGTGACGAGCGAGGTCGTCCTCAGGGAGCCCGACGCCCTCACCTACCGCGTGTTCACTTGCCCCTTCCTCGAGGTGGCGGAGCGTTTTCCGAACCTCGTGTGCGATTCTCTTGACCGGGGCTTCCACCGGGGGCTGGACGACGCCATGGGGGTGAAGACGGAACGGCTGGCGTGCATGGGACACGGGGACCTCTATTGTGAGTACCGGACCGCGTGGTCCGAAAGGAACCGGGACGGAGTCGCCCGTCCGGAACGGGACCGTGGCTCCGCATCAGCGGTGCAGGACGATGGAAATGGACGGAATGGACCAAGCTGACGAAGGAAAGGTTCTTCGCGAGGGCGAATCGCGTCGCGAATTTCTGCAGAAAGGGGTACTTGCGGGAGGGGCGATCATCGGCGGCTACCTACTGCTCGGCTCATCGCTCCACGGGCTTGGATCTCCGGACGGCGCGTCAGGAACCCCCTCCCGAAAGCGCCGCTGGACGATGCTGATTGACCTCCGCCGCTGCGACGGCTGCGGCAAGTGCACGGATGCGTGCCGCCTCGAGCACAACGTGCCCGACGGTCAGGAGTGGATGAAGGTTTATACACGCACGGACAACGACGGAGAGTTCTTCCTCCCTCGGCCGTGCATGCATTGCGAGAACGCTCCGTGCATAAAGGTCTGCCCGGTCAATGCGACGTTCCGCAACGAGGACGGCCTCGTCGTCATCGACGAGCAACGGTGCATTGGCTGCCGGTACTGCATGGCCGCGTGCCCGTACGACGCGCGATACTTCAACTGGTCCGAGCCCGTGGAGGGGGATGAGATCCTCTCTCCAACGCATGAGCGGGGCCATGAGGACCACCTTCGGGGCGTCGTCGAGAAGTGCATGTTCTGCGCCCACCGCACCGCCGAGGGACGCCTGCCTGCCTGCGTCGCGGGTTGCCCGATGAAGGCAATCTACTTCGGGGACGCGAACGAGGACTTCCTGTCGAACGGCCCCGAAAAGATCCGTCTCTCGACCGTGCTCGCGACCCAGGAAGCGTTCCGGTGGAAAGAAGAGCTCGGGACGGAGCCGCGGGTGTACTACCTTCCGGCGCGGAGGTGAGGCCATGGGCAAGATCGTCGTCACGGCGCTGGAGAAGCGCCTGATGCTCCCGCTCGTCCGGTCCGGTCGCGGGTTCTGGATCTTTGCGGCGGCCCTCGTCGCCATCATCGGGTGGGGGGCCTACGCCTACTCCGTCCAGCTCCGCGAGGGGCTCGTGGTGACGGGCATGCGCGACCGCATCTTCTGGGGCCTCTACGTGAGCACGTTCGTGTTCTTCATCGGGATCAGCCACGCAGGCACCCTGGTCTCCGCGATCCTGCGCGTCACCCACGCGGAGTGGCGGAAGCCGATCACGCGCCTCGCGGAGGCGATCACCGCGTTCGCCCTCGTCGTTGGCGCGACAATGGTGATTATCGACCTCGGGCGGCCAGACCGGCTCCAGAACGTCCTCCTCTACGGGCGGATCGAGTCCCCCATCCTCTGGGACTTCATCTCCATCTCGTTCTACCTCGCGGGGAGCCTCCTCTACCTTTACCTTCCTCTGATCCCAGACCTGGGGACCCTACGGGACAAGATGCCCCGCAGGGCGCGGATTCGTCGGTGGCTCTACTCGCGTCTCGCGGCCAGGTGGCGCGACACGCCGGAGCAGCGCGCCCACTTGGGTCGGGCGATCGCCGTCATGGCGGTCCTGATCATCCCCGTGGCGGTTTCCGTCCACACGGTCGTATCGTGGATCTTCGGCATGACGCTCCGCGTCGGCTGGCAGAGCACGATCTTCGGACCATATTTCGTCGTCGGGGCAATCTTCTCCGGAATCGCGACGATCATCATCGTGATGGCGGCGGTCCGACGACTTTTCCACCTGGAGAAGCAGATCCTGCCTGTCCACTTTCGAAACCTCGGCCTGATGCTCCTCGCCCTCGACATCGCTCTCATGTACTTCACGCTCAGCGAGTACCTGACCGCGAGCTACATGGGCACGTCGCGCGATGCGTTTTGGCTCTCCCTCCTGGCCTCCGGGCCCTACGCCCCCATGTTCTGGGGCATGGTCTTCGGGGGCTTCCTGGCCCCTGCGCTCATCCTAAGCATCACGCGGGCGAGGATGGTGCGGTGGACCGTGATTGCAGCTGTCCTCGCGAATGTCGGGATGTGGTTCGAGAGGTACCTGATTATCGTCCCGTCGATGGCAGCGCCGCAGATGCCGACCGAAGTCGCGACCTATTGGCCGACGTGGGTGGAATGGTCGATCCTAGCGGCGGCAGTCGCGGGGTTCACCCTCCTCCTCGTCATCTTTTCCAAACTGTTCCCAGTCGTCTCGATTTGGGAGGTACAAGAGCACGTGTCGGCACTCCCAAAGACCGTCCCAGCGACCCAGGAGGCCATCGGGTGACTCCTCGCAGATGGGCCATTCCCGTCCTGATTGCTGTGGTGGGGATCGCTTGGATCTCGCCTCCCGCCGAGGCGCAGGACACGGCGACGATGTACTTCAGAAGCCCCGTCGCGGCAGTGGTCGACGGTCAGATCACCCCCGGGGAGTACCCCGGGTCCTTCCTCGACCCGGCGACGGGGATAGAGGTGTTCCTCTCTCATGACGGGCAGAACATGACCGCCGGCCTCGCCAGCCCCGGGACCGGATGGGTGGGCATTGGCTTCGGCGCGCCGGGGGTCTTCATGGACGGGGCGAACATCCTGATCGGCTACGTTACGGGCGCGACGACGGTCCTCTCGGACGAGTTCGGGGTGGGCTTCGAGCACCTCGCCGACACGCGGCTCAACGGCACAGACGATATCATCGCGAAGGCGGGGAGCGAGTCCGCCGGCCGGACGACCCTCGAGTTCCGCTTCCCACTCGAAACGGGCGACGCGCGCGATTACCGGCTACTGGAGGGCCAGACGTACGGCATGACCCTCGGATACCACGCGACCGCGGACGACTTCGTGACCTTGCACACGGCCGCCGCGTCCCTCCTCGTCACAGTCGAGCGGGACCCGAACGTCGTCCCGACCCGCCGGGCCACGTTGCGTCTCGGATCCTCGGGCGACGAGGTGGAGGGCGACAACGTAACGCTCGTCGCGACCATCCTCGGGGACGACGGCGCGCCCCTGTCCGCCTCGCCCCTGTCCTTCTACCTGAACAGTTCGGTCGGCCCCGGGCCCCTCGGCACCGTCGAGACGGACGTGTACGGCGTCGCAGCGGTTAACTACACGTTCCGCTCGCCCGGCGAGTTCACGTTCTTCGTCCGCTTCACGGGGGACTTCGACTACCTCCCCGCACAGGCGAACCTTACGGTCGTCGCGCAGCCCGCCGGGGGCCAAGCGTCCTTCCTCACGACGGACCTCGCGGTCCGGTTCGTCATCGGTGCGGTCCTCGGGGGGGTCGCCCTCGCGTACGGATACTCCATCCTTCAGATTCTCCAAATCCGGAGGCTCGGGTCGCGGGCCAAGCGGGCGCCCGGCCGCGGTGACCGGACGGAAGACGGGACGCCAAGACGAGGAGGTATGTCGAAATGATTGTGAGATCGGAATCGGAACGGGAGAGTGGGCGGCGATCGGCAGGTTCGCTCGCGATCGTCCTGACAATGGTGGTCGCGGCGATGTCGCTGGTGCTCGCGTCACCACTCGCCGCAGCGGACATCGTGGACCCGAACGTGACCGGGTTTGCGGCGACGCCCTCGTACGTGAACCTAAACATGACGACGAGCGTAGCAGTGACCCTGGGGTCCGTCCGCGGGGGCGGCCTGGACGACTACCTCGTGACGGTCACCAAGCCCGGCGGGAGCGGGGCGAGCGCGTGGTACAACTTCACCGCGGTCGGCACGATCTCCCGACAATACGGGAACGCCGGGGCGGACTTCGCGACCCGGATCGACGAGCCCGGGACGTACGAACTCCGCCTGGACTACTTCGACGGGACCTCCTTCACCCGGGCCGCGTCCTCCCAGCTCTTGGCCACGGACGAGCTGATCGTCACCCTCGAGGCGGCGACCGCGTCGAACGAGTACACCGACGTGCACAACTGCCCGATTGCACAGGAGTTCCAGCGGGGGGGAGAGATCATCGGTCGCGCCTATGTGCGGTACGCGTCGACGGGGGAGTTCGTGAACGGGACGCGGACTCCCTCCGCGGTGGGGAACATCACCGGCACGCTGTTGGGCGAGACGAAGGTCCTCCGCTGGCAAAACGTGTATCACTTCTGGCGGTGGGCCTGGTTCCCGACTTGGAACGCCACCGTTGGCTCGATCGTGTTCACCGTCGATGCGAGGGACGGGCGGGGGAACCACGGCGTCGCGAGTTCCCTGGCGTCGGGACTCACGGCCTGGCGGATCATCCCGGCGATCCTGAAGGTCGTGCCCCGAATCGTGAACGACACGGGCGTGGAGACGGTCTCCTTCCTGCGCGGCGAAAATCTCACCGTCCAGTCCCGCGTGACGTACGAGTCGCACAACGCGCACAACCGCGCGTTCCCGGGCCCGCTGAACGCGACGCGTGGCGGCCAAGTCACCGCGGTCCTCGGCTACGGCCCGTACAACGCGTCGTCGGGTCGTTTCGCGCAGACCCTCACGACATTGTCGCTCTCGCTCGACGTCGCCTCGCAGAACTGGACGGGGACGTACCGGATCCGGGAGACGGATTCCGTGCGGCCGGACCTCCAGGTCGTCGTCCGGGCGAGCGATGGCGCGAGCCCGGCGAACACCGGGACGGCCTTCGCGACTCGGTTCGCCATCGACGAGCCGGAGGCGGCCCCGTTGCCACCTCCTCCCGGGCCGTCCGGGCTCGACCCGATCCTGGCCGGCGGCCTGGCCGTCCTGGCACTCTTCGGGGGGCTCGGGGTAGGCATCGCCGTGGCCCGGAGGGGACGTAAGGCACGTGGCGCGGAGCCCGGTGCGCCGCCTTCGAAGCCGGAGGCGGGAAAGGCGGAGGAGGAATGGGTCGTCGAGGAGGAGAAGGAGGGGCCGCAATGAAGCGCGCCATGGCACTTTGCCTCGTCCTCCTGGCCGCCCTCCTCTCCTTCGGCACCGTGCCCGCCCCCGCACGGGCGGAGGGCGCGTCCCTGAGCGTGAGCCCAACCGAGGGACCCCCCGGTACGACAGTATCCGTCACGGGCGAGGGCTTTCCCCCGGCAGCTCCGGTCGACATCGTCTGGCACACGATGGAAGGGAACCGCGTCAGCGGGTCCGGCTTTACACCGGTCGGCTGGACGATTACGACCGCCGTCGCGAACGCCCAAGGCGGGCTCACCGCCTCCTTCGTCGCGCCGTACGACCTCGGCGGCCCGCCCCACCGGGTCGAGGCCGTCGTCGGAAGCGCGAGCGCGGCGAACGCCTCCTTCACTTTGACCCGGCGGGCATGGATCACGCCCACGGAGGGCCCGGAGGGCACCGTGGTCACGATCCGCTTGGTCGCGGGTGGCTGGACGCAGTACGACAACAACGTCGCGATCACGTACGACAACGCATTCCTCGGGTTCGCGTGCAGCTTCAACTCGCAGGGGAACATCACGTTATGGCTCCAAGCCACGGGCGGCGTCGGGCCCCATGTGATCGGTGTGTACCCCGCGCTGTTCTACGGCCCGAGCGACGGACCGACTCCCTGGAAGCACCCCGCCCTGAACCCGGACGATCTCCCCGTGCGGTATGAGCCCGAGCTATTTACGTTCACGATCACGGAGGGTTCCGGCGGTCGGTCCTACGACCGGGGCACGGACCTCCGCGAGGTGACGGCGCCGGACAGCCTCTTGCTCCCGAATGTGCCTGCCCAGGCGGTCCAAGACGGCACGGCGCACCTGGCCGTCGGGAACGGCGCGAAGGGCGTGGCGGGCGGGGACCTGCCGTGGGCGCTCGCGGGCTTCCCGGCGGGCGCGCGGGTCGACATCCGATGGAATACCGTCGTCGGCGAGACGCAGATCGGCGGCACGCTCGGCGACAAATTCCTCGGCTGGGTATACACGCCGACGAACTGGACGCTCACGACCGTGGTCATCGCCGGGGACGGGACGGCGTCCGGCCTCCTCCGCGTGCCATTCGACTACGGCGGTCTCCACACGATCGAAGCGGTCGTTGACGGGCAGGTCCTCGCCGTAGCAGATTGGATGACGGTCCCGAGGTTTACGGCAAGCCTGGGCGCGGACGGGCGGTCCATTGAGCTCTCAGGGACGGGCCTCGGGTGGGAGAAGTACACCTCAGTTTGGGACATCCTGTACGACAATCAGCTCATGGGCTGGGTCGCGGGGATGATTAGCGGCGGGAATGTGAACGTCACGATTCCCATCGTGGGCGGGCCCGGAATCCACACCCTCGAAATTCATGAGGGCAGTAACGGCTGGCCTTACCTGAACATGCACGAATCCCCGTGGCCGTGGGAGCCCGTGTACCGCTTCGCATTCACGATTCTGGAACCCGACAGCGGGGCTGCCCTGGAGGCGAACATCCTACTCTGGGCGCTACCTCCCCTCTTCCTGGCTGTGGCCGTGATCGGATTCGTGGGAGGGCGTATCCACCGAACAAGAGTCGCACGCAAATCTCCCAAGTGAACAAACGGTGCGGGAACGCGTCCCGTAGGGATCCGCCCTTCGGCTTCCCTCACGGGATCGACCGCGCGTCGATGCCCGGAAGCATGTTCGGAACGAGAAGCCATCCAAGATACTTCCCGCCGCACCGACTCGAACCCCTGGAGGAAAGGCGGGAGAGCCCACGCGGGCTACACCCGAGAAACCTTAAGAGCCATACCATCTTACTGCGACTTCGCGGGCCGGTAGATCAGCTGGAAGATCGCTATCTTGGCATGGTAGAGGCCGTGGGTTCAAATCCCACCCGATTCAAAGATCGGAGAGATGCGGAATGGGATCCCCCCGGAAAGGCTCGAACCGGACTTGGTTCGTATTCGGTCGACGGCGCTCTGTCCTCCGTTTTCTCCATGCTGTCGGAGTCCAAATAGAGATCGGTTCAAGCCCCGGGAATGCGGTCGCCTTTTCAGGCGCTCCACAGGTCAATACGGGAGGGCGTTGCACCAATGGGCCTTCTCCTGCCCTGGGCGCTACTTCCCTTGGTCGGGGGACAGTTTTCGCTGTTGTCTTCTCGGCACAGCCCGCACGTAGGGCGCTTCGAGCGCGTGACGCAGCTCACGGAAGGCGCTGTCCGGGCGGCTCCTAGTTTTGGTCGTCCTCGATTGGCGCGCCGCAGTGCGGACACACCTTTGCATCTTCCGTGATGTCTCCGCCACAGTCCGAGCACACGAACTCCGCCACGGCCTTGGGCGCCTTGCGAGCGGTCGGAACCCCTGTCGACCCCTCTTCGACCGATTCGAACACAAGGAGGAAACGAGGTCCGAGACCACCTGCCCTGATTCCCCCCATATCGGTAGCGTTCACCAAGTTCACGAGACGCCATCCCGATTTTGCGTGGGCATCGAGTTGCTCCTGCACCTGCTGTGTCAGCTGCTGCCCGGCCGTTGCATCATTCGGTTGGAAAAGCTCGACCTTGTACCGGTGCATTTCTTGCCCTCGAGGAAACGGGATGTCCCTTCGAGCCTTAAAGCTGAAAGGTGCCCGCTCCGTATAGAGCGAGCGTGGAGAGAAGCATGCCTGCGAAACCTACGTTGTCGCTCGATTTCTCACCACACAGGGCTTTGGGAATCCGCACGAACAGGCTGGGGAGAACGACTCCTGCCCTGGCCTTTTCCATGCACGGACGGCGGTCCGGCTGCCCCATGTCACGCGTCCGGATTGGCGCCTGCTTACTTCAGGGAGACCGGCTGCGTTTGCGAATCGTCCTTCGCGATGACGACCGCCGTGCCGTAGGCGAGGATTTCGGACATGGTCTGATCAATCTCTGAGGAGTCGAACCGCGCGCTGATGACCGCGTTCGCACCGAGGCTTTTCGCATGCTGCATCAGACGGGCGAGGGCCTCGTAGCGGGCCTGATCGAGCATCTGCGTGTATTCGGTGATCTCGCCTCCCGGAATCGTGCGAAGGCCCGCCACGATGTTCCCGCCGATGCCCCTCGACCGCACAATCAGGCCCTATGTGAGCCCGATCATGGTCACGATTCGGTAGCCGGGCACGTAGGGCGCACTCACAATCATCATTCCGGCGCAGGCGGGTAGAACGCTCCTGGTTGCATGGCTCGTCGGATTCCTCCCACCCTATCTATGCCCTCCGCCGTTACTTTGACCCCCGCACGCACACTCCACGCGTCGGGATCCTCACCCGAACCCGGCGTACGCGCTCGCGGTCGTCCTCTTGGATTCGGTGAGAATCTACGCGCTCCGTTGACACTCCGATGCCGCCCAGGGAGTGGAGGCGGGAAAGTTCATTTCCTTTCCCTCGTTGCCCGCGGCCGGGAGGGCCCTCCATCCCGAAAGACCGAATCGACATCGAGGGGACGCTCAAGACTCCGGGTCTGAAACGGACGGGCCATCTCCTCCTCACCGATGAGGAGGGCCGGCTGCCCGTGGCCGTCGTCTCCGGGAAGAAAGGCGGGCCCACGGTCTGGGTCAACGCCTCGATCCACGGAGACGAATATCTCGGGACCGCCGCGATCGCGCGGCTCCTGCCGAGCCTCGAGCCCGAGGCTCTCACGGGCAGTCTCATCCTCACGCCCGTGCTGAACGTCCCCGCCTTCCGCGAGATGCGGCGGACGAACTCCCACCACGACGTGGACCTGAACCGGGCGTGGGCGGGTGGCGTCCACCCCGGGACGACCACGCGCATCCGCGACGAGGTCGCCTCGGAGATCCTCGCCCGGGCCGACGTGGTCATAGATTTGCACAGCGGAGGCAACCGGTATCTCCAGGGGGCGTTCACCGTGTATCACCGGGTCGGCGGGACCGTCGAGGAGCGTTCCTGCGCCCTTGCGAAGGCCTGCGGCCTCCCGCTGATCTGGGCCGACGGGACGGAGTTCCTGGAGGGCGCCCTCATCACAGCCGCGGCGAAGATGGGGAAGCCGTCCGCGCTCATCGAGATCGCAGGAGAAGGCAAGGCCGAGGAACACTGGGTCCTCCGGATGGTGAGCGCCGTCCGCGGGGCCCTGGCCCGAGCGGGCGTGCTTCGCTGGGAGCCCGACTACCTCCCGGAGTACCGCGTGTTCCACGAGTTCTCCCTCGTGAAGAACCACAGGGAGGGTCTGTGGGAGCGGCAGGTCGAACCCGGAGAGGATGTGGGGAAGGGAGACACCCTGGGCCGCGTCCTCGACCCGTTTGGCGCGGAGATCGAGGTCGTGAAGAGCACGGAGGACGCGAACCTCCTCGGAATCTACACGTACGGCTTCGTAACGGAGGGGGAGACGATCGCGGAGCTGGGCCACGGCTTCCACAAGGAAGGGCCGCCCGCCTGAAGACAAGGCTCAGATCCGCCGGAAGGCTTGCTCCAGGCTCCGAAGGGTGTGCGGCTTCCAGTACAGCACGTCGAAGAAGGCTGTGTCGCCGTCCATGTTCTCGTACTTCTTCCGGATGATCGCGGTCCCGTACCAATAGCAGAACGCGTAGGAAGCCCAGAAGCGGTGGGCCGCGTTCCGGACGTCCCGCACCGCCTGCTGCCAGTCCACGAGGCCGGAGTGCATCGCGTACTTCAGCAGCTCGCGCCGAGGCTCTTCGCGGTGGGCCATCCACGCCAGGTTCACCTCGGTCCCCCATCGAAGGCGGCTCAGAAGGATCCGCAGGCGGTCGTCCCGCGTGCGGTCCCAGTGGATGAAGGACATCCCGTTCTCCCCGATGCCCTCCTCCACGGGGCCCATCGGATCCGCGGCCATGCTCACGGCCGCTTCGCGCGGGAAGTCCCCATGGAGATACTCCCACTCCCGCGTCGCCTGGTGCACATGGTGACCCGGATAGGCCTCGTGGGCTGCCATGTCCCGGAGGGACGTGTGCGTCCAGGGCAGTGCCATGTTCAGCTTGACCGTGGACTGGTAATCATGCGTGTACCAGCAGTAGCCCGACGTGCGGGAGTTACGGACCCCGGCGAGGGCGGCATGCTCTTCGGCGGGCAGGTCGAACATCTTCCGGGCGCCTTTGCGGGCCTCCTGGAGGTATCGGGACATCGTCGGGAGGACCCGTTCTTTCGCGACGTGCTGTTCCCGCTCCCACGCCTCGACCGATCCTCGAAGGCCGTCCTCGCGGGCCACGGACAGGAGGCGGCGGATCTGGGATCGCAGAGATTCCAGCTCCTCCTCCTTCGCCTCCTTCGCCGGGAGGCCATAGAAAGAACGCACTTGTTCCGGGAGGGGCGGGACGCGCCCTTTTACGTGAGCGATCAGGGCCTTCAGGGTAGGCAGGTGGTCCTGCAGCCACTCCCGGCGGAACCCCTGCGGCAGACCGCGGGTCAGCTTCTGCAGGCGACGGAGGGCCTCGTCGACGTCGGCCCAGGTCTCGAGGGGAGGCAACCGGACCGGGTCGAGGTCCCACGGCACGAGCCGGGTGCCGTCCTTGCGCCGCGCCCGCCGGTCCAACGCGTAGGCGAGGCGCAGAAAGGTACGAGCTGCCTCATCCTCCACCGGCCGGCGGGCCACGGCCTCGGGAACGAGGACGGGGACAAAAACGTTTGGCGAGGCCCTCAGAAGGGCCAGGTGTACTCCGCGTATAGCACGAGCGCGGACAGAGCGATGGCGAGGCCGAGGACCAGCCAGGGGTTCACCTTGAGGGCCTTCTCGTCCTCCTGGTCAAAGTAGCGGATGAGGCCCGCCGCGGACTGGAATCCCGAATCGCGTTTCTGCGGCATCGCAACCGAGGTAACCCATGGGCGGGGACGTATTAAAACGTTTTCCGGTCGTCCCGCGAACGCCGCGCGGTGTGCGAGGGATTAATAGCCCGTAGGAAAATGGGTACGCCTCCTGCCTTCCGAGGGACCGCCGTGCCCGAGTCCAACACGATCTACATCGGCAAGAAGCCGACGATGAACTACGTCCTCGCGGTCATCACCCAGTTCAGCAGCGGCTCGGGCGAGGTCGTCGTGAAGGCCCGCGGCCGTTCGATCTCCCGCGCGGTCGACGTGGCCGAGATCGTTCGCAACCGCTTCGTCCCCGGGTCGAAGGTGCGCGACATTCACATCGCCACGGAGAAGATCACGGGCGAGGACGGCCGCACGACGAGCGTGAGCACCGTCGAGATCTTCATGACGAAGTGAGCCCGCGGCGTGTAATGCTGGGCCGATCCGCGCTCCGCTCACGTCCCGAACTTCCCGACGAGCAAGGCCTTGATGAAGTCGTTGATCAGGAAGCAGCTCGCGGGCGAGAAGGCGAGGACGGTGAGTACGGTGGCGGGGCGGGCACCGCCGTCTCGCTCGTCGATGAGATGAGGAGCAGAATCCAGGAGCGCATCCCCGGGCCTCTCGCGCGCAGACCAGGAGGTTGAGGATAAACTTTCCTCGGGCGGTGGGAGGCCAAAGGCATTTATTGCACGGCGGAGGGTCCGGGGGGCGTGGACCTCGTCCTCACGCTTCTCGCGCTGGCCGTTGCGGCGTTCCTGGCGGGCCTCGCGGGCTCCTATCTGGGGATCGGCGGCGGCATCCTCCTCATCCCATTCATGACGCTGGTCCTCCAGCTGGACATCAAGGTCGCCGTGGCCGCGAGCCTCGTGGGGGTGATCGCGACATCCTCCGGCGCTGCCTCGGTCTATGTCCGGGACCACCTCACGAACCTTCGCCTGGGGATGTTCCTCGAGGTGGCGACGACCCTCGGCGCGATCTCCGGGGCGTTCATCGCCCTCCTGATCAACCGCAGCGACCTGTTTGTCGTGTTCGGCGCCGTGGTCATCTACGCGGCCGTCTACATGGCCCGATCCCAGGGTACCGCGAAGGAACGCGCCTACCGGGAGATGAAGCAATCGCCCCTCGCGGAGCGGCTGGAGCTTGGCGACAAGTACTTCGACAAGGAGGACAAGGGCGTCTACCGATACAAGGTCGCCCGCCCAGGTGCGGGATTCGCGATCAGCGCCGTCGCCGGCGGAATCAGCGGTCTCCTCGGCGTTGGCGGCGGCATCATCAAGGTCCCCATGATGCACGTGGTCATGCGCGTGCCCATGAAGCCCGCGGTGGCCACGAGCAACTTCATGATCGGCGTGACCGCGGCCGCGAGCGCGTTCATCTACTACTCCCGCGGCGTCCTCGACCCCAGCCTTGCGGGCGTCATCGTCCTGGGCGTGTTCACGGGGACGCGCGTGGGCACGCGGATGATGGTGAAAGCGAAGTCGGGCAAGATTCGCCTCGTCTTCGCGATCCTCCTCGCGGCGGTGGGCGTCTTCATGATCCTCCGCCCGCTCTTCCCGGGGGTGAACTTCTGACCCCACCTCCAGCGCCCCCCGAGGAAGCGGCGGGACGCGTGGAGGCCCTCCGCCGGGCGGTCGCGCGGGAGGTCGAGGGCCTAAACCGCCTCATCTACCACGTCCTCCGCGGCGGCGTCCTGCTCGCGGTCGTCTTCATCGCGACCGGGTTCGCCCTCGGCGCCCTCAATCCCGCAGGCCTTCCCAGCGCGCCCTTGAACCTGTCCCAGCTCGGGCAGGAGCTCGCGACCCTGAGCCCCGCCGGATTCCTCGGCCTCGGCGTCCTCTTGATGATCCTCACGCCGGTGTCCCGCGTCTTCCTGAGTGTCCTCGCCTATGTCGACGAGCGGGACCGACTCTACGTGCTGATCACCGTCGTCGTCTTCGCGAACCTCCTCGTGGGCATGCTCCTTGGCCTGGGATGAACCTTTAAGCCGCCCGAACCTTGCGGAGCCCGTGGACGAGGTCATCGACGCGGCGAGGCAGGTCGACTGGACGAGATTGGCCGGCCGCACCCTCTGCGACGCCTGCCTAGGCCGGCTCTTCGGCAAGCTGGGCCATGGCCACACGAACGAGGATCGCGGCCGGGCGGTCCGCGAGACCGCGGGCGTGCCCGCGGGGCCATGCTGGCTCTGCGGCGGCCTCGCCGAGCGCCACGACGACTTCGCCCGCTTCGTGGCGAACAAGCTCGCAGGTTGGGAGTACGGCACCTTCCTCATCGGGTCCAAGGTGGATCCGGAGGTCCAGGCGCGGGAGGAGTCCCTGTGGTCAGAACTCGGCCTCACCCATCCGGAGCCGATCAAGTCCGAGGTGAACCGCGAGGTCGGCAAGCGCGTCTGCGACCTGACGAGGAGGGAACCGGATCTGGAGAATCCGGACATCGCGGCGGTCGTCGACACGTCCTTCGACCACGTGGACCTCCAGGTGAACCCGCTCTATCTCCGCGGTCGGTATCGCAAGCTCGTGCGCGGGATTCCACAGACCCGGTGGCCCTGCAAGAAGTGCATGGGCAAGGGCTGCGCGCGATGCAACGGTACGGGCAAGATGTATCCCACCAGCGTGGAGGAGATCATCGCCGCGGAGGTCATGCGGGAGAGCGGCGGCACGGGGCACGCCCTGCACGGGATGGGCCGCGAGGACATCGACGCGCGCATGCTGGGCCGCGGCCGACCTTTCATTGTCGAGATCCAGGATCCGAAGAAGCGCCACATCGACCTCGCCGCCGCGCGGGACCGCATCAACGCGTCCGGCCAGGTCGAAGTCGACGGCTTCGAGCCCGTGAAGCGGAAGGACGTCGTCGCGCTCAAGGCGGACCGTGCGGACAAGACCTACCGCGTCCTCGTGCGGTTCTCCCCTCCTGTCGAGGAAGCAAAGCTTAAGAAGGAGTTGCTCATCTTGGAGGCCCAGCCGATCGCACAACGCACCCCTTCCCGGGTCGTTCACCGGCGAGCGGATACCACGAGGCATCGATCGGTCAAGAGGGCGGAAGTCCTCCGGACCGAGGGGGATCTCGCGGAACTCCGGATCACGGCGGAGGCCGGCGCCTACATCAAGGAGTTGGTCCACGGGGACCAGGGGCGGACGCATCCGTCTCTCGCGGAACGACTGGGCGTGGCGTGCGAGGTCCTCGAGCTGGACGTGGAGGAGATCCACGACACCGGGTGAGAGACGTGGTCAAGGCCTCGAAAGGGATCATGGAGAAGACGCGGCAGAAGTACCGCCGCGGTCCGCGCGAGCGCGGGCTCTCTCCGATCACGAGGCGCTTCCAGAAGTTCGAGACCGGCGACAAGGTCACCATCCTCATTGACTCCAGCACGCAGAAGGGCCAGCCTCACAACCGCTTCCACGGGATGACGGGGACCGTCGTCGGGAAGCGAGGCCGCGCCTACCTCGTGGACGTGAGGTTCGGCGGGCGGGTCAAGCAGGGAATCGTCCTGCCGGACCACCTGAGGCAGGCCTAGGGGGAGGTGTTCCGCATGGAAGAGGAATATGTGTCCCTCGCAGAGTTGAAGGTCATCTTGGAGAAGGAAAAGGCCGCCCGGGGCGAGCTCAACCCGGAGCAGCAGTACGCCCTCTCCCATGCCTCCACGTTCGCCAAGGTGGATCCGGGGAAGTCCCCCGCGATGGTCAAGGAGATCATGGAGATCCCCATGATGTCCCAGGCCAACGCGTCGAAGATCGTGGACCTGCTCCCGACGACCGTGGACGAAGTGCGGTCCATCTTTGCCAAGGAACGCTTCAGCCTCAGCAAAGAGGATGCGGACAAGGTCCTGGAGATCGTGGCGAAGCATCGCTGACCGAGGCGACCCGCATGGAAGACTACGCCCGCATCCTCGACCACTTACCGCAAGGTCATCCCGACCAGTCCAAGTATCACCGGGAACCGCTGGCCTACGCCCTCGGAGAGGACGAGTTCAAGCTCTTCGAGCTCGTGCCCAAGGATGGCGTCGACCTGGTGATCAGCCAGAAGGTCTACATCGGGAAGGACATCGAGCAGCGCAAGGAGATCCTCCACGTGAAGCGGCGGGTGGGCTTCGAGGAACTGACGACAGCGGCGCGGAAGGAGCTGCCCTTCGTGGTCCAGGAGGTCGTGAAGGGCAAGGAGGAGAAGTTCATCGGCTTCTTCAACAGGGCGCAGGCCATCACGACGCGCTTCCACATGCTCGAGCTCCTGCCGGGGCTGGGCAAGAAGACGATGTGGGCGATCCTCGAAGAACGGAAGAAGGGCCCCTTCAAGTCCTTCGCCGACTTCGAGCAACGCGTGTCGAGCGTCCACCATCCGGAGAAGCTCGTGGCCAAGCGCATCGAGATGGAGATCTCCGACCCGACACAGAAGTACCGGCTGTTCGTCGCGCGCTGATCAAGCCTAGCCGGTCAGCTCGGCCTCGATCTTCGCGCAGTCCTCGCTGGACAGGGTGAGCTTCTTCCGGAGGGCCTCCAGCATCTCCCGCTTCTCCGAGTCCAGGGGACGGTGCTCGACGGCCTCGGCGGCCACGGCCCGATAGATGCCCGCGCGGTTCGAGAGGACTTCCTCCATGACCTGGCCTTCGATCCGATCCTGCTCCTCCCTCGTGATGCCCAGATGTTCCCGCAGCTGG
>Ga0265292_1001687_pt1 | contig 18355 bp, 15 predicted proteins | sample Munlanlewell296A_FD_189080 | JGI IMG/M metagenome (GOLD analysis project Ga0265292, IMG submission 189080) | Leachate microbial communities from a municipal landfill in Southern Ontario, Canada - Leachate well 296A | ecosystem: Engineered > Solid waste > Landfill > Unclassified | place: Canada... | reverse complement strand
TCGCACGCCCTCTTCACCCACGCGAGCTGGGGGGCGTCCCTTTCCCGCGGTTTGCATCTGAGGCAGGGGCGGTACCCCGCGGCCTCGGCGGCCTCCGGCGTGGGGTAGAAGGCGACGTTCTCCCTCTTCGGGTGCCTGCTGGGGCAGGAGGGGCGGCAGTAGATGCCCGTGGTGCGCACCGCGACGACGAAGCCACCGTCCGCGGAGGCGTCCCTAGCCTCCACGACCCTCCACATCTCCTCCTCACTCAACACCCCGTCCTCCATCGACCCACCCTAGGCGGGCCGCTTTTAATGCTTTGAGTCTGAATCCTGCGGTCAAAGCCGGGCGGGGAACGTTTTTAGGCTCCGCCCACCGGTTTCAACCCGAAGATGTCCACGGAACCACGGGAGCCGCGCCCCAGCTGCATAGGGATGCTCAGCGAGGACGAGGACTGCCGCGAGTGCGACTGGCGAGCCGAGTGCGAGACTATGTCTAAGCAGCTGGAGGCCGACGCGTACAGGGGCGGCACCCACGTCCGCATCACGGGGAAGTACTCGGAGCGCAAGTACAAGCCGAAGAAGCTGCCCTAGCCGTAGGCTAGCTCCTGGCTCACCCTGCTCTCCCCCTCGACCTTGCTGACCCTGATGAGGTTGACGCCCTCCTCCTCACCCTGCCCGTGGTGGGTCACGAGGAGCACCTGCCCTATCTCCCTGCTGCTCCGCGCGATGTATTCCAGTAGGTGGGGGACGTTCTCCGAGTCGACGGCGTCCGTCGGCTCGTCCAGGATGAGCAGGTAGGGGAAGTTCCTGACCCTTAGGAGGGCTAGGCGCTCCGCGAGGGCGAAGAGGCTCTGGTGCCCCCCGCCCGCGCGCCAAGCTGGCAGCGACCGGGGGCTCCCCTTCGGCTGAACCTCGAGCGTGTACCGTTCCCTGTCGATCTTGCACGAGGAGTAGAGTTGCTGGTCGGTGAGGCGGCGGAAGTACTCGAACGTCGTGTACTCGAGCAGGCGGAGCGTGTTCTCGCGCAGGTCCCTCTCGTATGCGCCGTAGCGCTCGACGACGCCGTCCAGCGCCCTTATCTTCGCCTCGTACTCAGCGACCCTCCCCAGCCTCTCCATCGAATCCTTGCGTGTCTGCTCGACGCCCGCTAGCTGGGCGCGCAGCCTCTTCTCCGAGGCGTCCGCCTCCTGGAAACGCGCCGCCCTATCGCTGACCTCCCCGCCGAGTCGATTCTCAACCGCGCGGAGCACCTTGAGCTTCTCATCGACGCGTCTCCGGGCCTCCTCCAGCCCCTTCACGGGGCCGAACTCCTTCTCAAAACGCTCCTGGATGCCCTCGCTGCCCAGTTCGAGTCTCTCGCTGAGTATGGCGCCCTCCTCGTCGAGTCTCAGCATGTCTCTCTTGCCCTTGTCGAGGCTCGCCCTGAGGTTGAGGAACCTGTCGAGCGCCTTCTCAGCTTCGATGTGCCTATCCGAGGCAGTCTTCGCCTGCGTGCGTAGCTCCTGTATCTCGGAGACGGCGGCAGCAACCTGTTTTTTAGCAGTCTCCAGCTCCGTGGCCCACTGGGCCAGGTCCTTCTCGATTGCGGCGGGGTCGATGGGCTGCCCGCACTTTGGGCAGACGGTGACGCCCCTGTCCCTGAGCTCCCTGTGCTCCGTGATCTGGTGGGTGAGCCTGTCGGCGGTCGCGGCGGCCGCCCTGCGGCGCTGCTCGACCTCCGCGTCGCTGAGCTGGCGAAGCCGCTCCTCGGTCGCCTTCGCCGTCGAGGCCCTGCTCTCAAGGTCCCTGAGGCGGAGGTCGGGGCTCTCCCCCATCTCCGAGGCGAGGCCCTCCAGCTCGTCCTCCTTCACCTCCCTGAGGCTCCGGTTCCTCTCGTACTCCTGCCTGATCGCGTCGAGTTCGGAGAAGTTGGTGTCGTAGCTCTCGACGCGCTCGACGGCGTCCTTGGCGTTCTGCAGCTCGAAGCGGCGCGCCCCCAGCTCGGATACGAGGGTGGCCTTCCTGCCCGTGATCTCGGCTAGCTGGGCGCCGCCCTCGGCGAGGGTCTTCTCCGCGTTCCTTATCCTCTCCTCGTAGGCGGGCCTGTTGTCTATTTCGCCTCGGGTGCGGAGTTGCGTCTTCACGTCCCTCAGCTGCTCACGTATCTCGCTGGGGGCGGTGAGGCCGAGTATGGCGTTCATCCGCGCCCTGTCGGGGTTGAGTATCTCGACGAACTCCTTCTGCCGAGCGTAGACGACGTTGAAGAATGTGCCGCTGCTTATGCCGAGGAGCTCCCTGAGCCTGTCCTGAGCGTCACGCTCGCGGGCGATGGTCTCGTTCTCTTCGCCGACGAGCATCTTGAACTGCGTCGACTTGAACGCCTCGTCCGTCCCCTTCTTGACGAGGGATGCCTCCCTGTGGATGGTGACCTTGACGCCCTTCGGGGTCCTGAAGACGAGCTCCACGAAGAGGTCGCCGCCCCCCACGGGGAGGAGGTCCCTCTTCTCGACGCCGGGCACCTCGCCGAAGAGGCCGAAGAGCACCGCCTCGAGGATGGTGGTCTTCCCCGAGGCGTTGCGCCCGCTAATCTTATTCACGCCCTTCGTGAAGCGGATCGTCTGCTGGCCTCTGTAGCTCTTGAAGCCGCGGAGGGTGAGGGACTCGATCAACTCTTCTCCCCCTTGAAGGTCCTTGCCTCGAATCGGCGGACCCAGTCGACTATGAACTGCTCGCGTTGGGTGGCGGTGAGGAGCCCCGTCTTGGTGCTCGCCTCCTCCTCCAGCGCCTCCCGTACGCGCCCGTGGACCTCCCTTATCTCCTCGGCGAAGCCTCCGAAGTCGCGGAAGTACTCGGCGACGTCGGTGTTCTCCGCCATGGGGCGGGCGACGCTCGGCGGGAGGTTCAGCTCAAGCGTGTCCACGTCGACCCAAAGCAGGAGTGGGTCGGGAACAGCCTCCCTGATCCTGTCCTCGCTGACGTCGCTGGGCCAACCCTCGCTCAGTGTGCCCTCCAGCTTGATCCTGATGTAGCCCTGCTTGTGCTGGGCGTGGAGCTCGTCGACGAAGCCGCGCAGGGTCTCAATCGCCTTGGCCTCGTACCACCTCGGGTCCGCGCCGCGCCCGCTGCCGACCTTCACCTGCCTCATCACGTGGAGGGGCTCGATGGGGACCCACGTGAACTTGGGCCCCTCCGTGTCGACTATGTAGAAGCCCTTCTCGGGCTCCTCGGCGAAGTCGTAGACCTCGGTGCTCCCGGGTGTGAGGACCCAGCCGTCGCCGTTGAGCCTCCTCGGCTCGCACCTCTTGTGGTAGTGGCCCGTGAAGACGTAGTCGGCGCCGGAGGCGGCGAGTTGGTCGAGGCTGAGACTGCTGTCCCCGGGGGGCACGTCGTTGTAGTTGGCGACGAAGCCGTGGAGCATGAGCACCTTGACGCCCTTGCCCTGCTTGAGGGCCGGCTTCGCCAGCCTCTCGTAGGCGACGTCAACCTGGTCGTAGTAGTTGAGCCCCACGACGTGGAGGCGGTCGTCGTCGTAGGTGATGTCCTCGTCGCCGAAGACGTGGAGGTACCCGGCGAGGGGGTGCCTGATGTAGTCGAGGGCGTCGCTCTGGCTGCGCCCGTCGTGGTTCCCCCTGATGACGAGGATGCGGATGCACCGCTTGTGCTTGGTCTCCGTCTCCTTGACGAGGCGGAAGAGCTCCCTCTGCGTGAACTCCACCATGTGTGGGCGGAGGGTGCGCCTCTCGAAGAGGTCCCCGCATATGAAGACGTAGTCGACGCCCGCATCCACGACGGCGTCCACCGCTTTCGTGAGCGCCCTCTCGAACGCCTCCCGCCTGTGCTCCGCTATGGCGAGCGGGATGCTCCGCCCGATGTGGAGGTCGGCGAGGACGGCGAAGCGCATGTGGGCCACCTAGTGTAGGGGGAATGCGTCCCTCTTCCTCTTAATATCCGCGTCCTCGCGGGCCTGCCTGAGGAGGTCAGCGATCTCCGGTGTCCTGCCGCCGTGGCGCGTCTCACGCTTGGCCGTCTTGATCATGACGGGCACGGGGACGAACGGGCCGACGAGCACCGCCTCCCCCTGCTCAAGCGCGGGGAGGTCCGCAAGCAGGTCCTCGCTGAATGACTCGGATGCCGCCTGAATCGTGTTCTGGTCAGTGCTGTTGACGACGCGGAGTATGGCGAGGTTGCTGCAGTTGCTGAGTATGTCGGGGTCGATGCGGCGCGGCCTCTGGCTGATGACGGTGAGGAAGACGCCGAACTTGGCCCCCTCCGCCGCGATGCGCGCGAGTATGTCCCTGCTGAACCTGCCCCCGCCCTCATCTGGGGGCGCCGCGAACCTGTGCGCCTCCTCGACGAAGAGGAAGAGGGGGAGCCTCTCCTCGTGCCTGTACTTTATCTGGAAGACCCTGCGGAGGATCATGCCGACGATGACGTCCTGCTCGTCGTCGCTTATGCCGCTGAGGAAGACGTCGCTCATGTGCTGGGGGGCGAAGAACTCCTTCACGGGCAGCTCGCCCTCGCTGAATATGTTCCTCTCGGCGAGGCCCTCTAGGTGCTCTATGAGGCGGGCGACGCGGCTCGCGTCCTGCTTGCCCTTCCTCTTTTTCTTCTTACCCTCGGTCTCCTCCTCTTCCTCGCCCTCTTCGAGCTGCTCGTAGAGGACGTCGACTATGTCCTGGATGCCGTAGAACTTCTTCCTCGCCTTCGCCTCCTTGACCGCCCTGCCTAGGATGATCCTCTGGAGGCTGCCTGTGACGTGGGCGAGCCTGCACAGCTCGCCGGTGGTGCACTGACTTACGCTTATGTGGAGTGGTTTTACGTGGGGGGCGTCGAACGCCTCGGCGGCGTCGGGGCGGTAGACGGTGACCTTGTCGCGGAAGTACTCGTGCTCGGCTCCGCCGGGGTCCTGCGTCATGTTGGCGTAGTCTCCGTGGGCGTCGATGACGAGGATCGATGCGCCCTGGCGGAGCAGCTGCTCCATGATGCGCCCCGCGAAGTAGCTCTTGCCGTACCGCGTCATGGCGAGTATGGCGGTGTGCCTGTGCAGCTCCTTGCCGCTGACGGGGACGCTTATCCCCTCCCTGTGGAGGAGGCTGCCCACCATGAGGGGTATCTCCCCCTCGCCGAGGGTGAAGAGGCGCTGTAGAAGCTCGTCGCTGGCCCTGTAGACGGGTGACCCCGGCATCGGTGGGCTGCGTGGTCTATGCACCTCGCTGCGGCCCCCCTCGCTGTGCAGGTAGCCGAGTACCTTGGCGTGGGCGAAGACCTGTATGAGGTCGTCGTCGACCCCCAGCTCACTCATCTTCCTGGCGGCGTCGGGGGTCGTCCTCTCGTCGTAGAAGGGGTGGCGGCTCGTGATCTTCTTCACCTGGCCGAGGACCCTGATGCTCCTCATGGAGCCGTCGGGCTGGGGCTCCTCAACCTCGACCTCGACGTACTCGTAGCTCACCGGCCTGTTCTTCGGGTCGACTATGTTGAACTCGAACCACGTCGGGTCGCTCTGCCCTATTATGCTGCCGTACTCCTTCATCCGTACTCCCTCTTCGATCTGCGCTTCCCCTCCACGTCGAGGCCAGCCTCCTCGAGGCGACGCACTATGAAGGGCTCGTACTTCCTGTGGTACAGGTCCCTGTCGAAGCGTGCCAGCGTGTCGGCCTGCTTCAGGGGGATGTTGTACTCGACCTCGTTACAGAACCAGTGTCCGAGGTGGTTCAAAACCTTTTCAAGGTTGGGGTTGGGGTCGATGAACATGTTGCGTGTGTGGCTCTTCCACGCCTCGGGGCGCCCTAGGAGGTTGGCGAGGACGTCGATCCGGAAGGGGCGCGCCTTCGGTTTTGGTTTCCAGTATGTCGCCGCGACGCCCGGCGCCGTGAAGAAGCCCTTGACCGCCTCCTTGACGCGCGCCGCTGTGCCAGCCTCTAGGTGCTTGTCGACCATCCTGTAGAGGCTCGGCGTGTCGTTGTCGGCGTAGTAGATCGAGGGGGAGAGGTAGAGCGGCGAGGTGTAACCCGCTGTCTCCGTCGAGTCCTTGACGAGGAGGGGGTCGCATAGGGGTCTCGCCTCGATCCACGGCTCGATCTGTTTCCACTCCGCCTCGCCCCAGTTCTCCATCTTCCCCCTGAGGTCGAGGGGCGAGGAAGCCTCGTCGAGCTGCTTCACTAAGTTGCCGAGCCCCGCCCGTGTGACCGCCGCCTTGAGCAGCTCCATGTATAGGAAGAAGACGCTCGAGTCCTTGGCGACGCCGACGAGTGGGAACCCGTTGTCCCGGGCTAGCGTGCGTAGCCGTGTTATAGACTCGAAGAAGTCGATGAGAAGCTCGGGGTGGTGTCTGTACTCCCTGACGGCATAGGGGAACCTCCCGATGTAGAGGCTCCCGTCCATGAGGACGACGGGTGACCCGCCCTCGTCCAGCACCCTCCTCGCCGCGGCGTAGGCGGCGTCGTACTCGCAGATGGTGCGCACGTACCCGGGGATGAAGCCCTTGTCCCTGTCCTCGTAGACCTGCCCGACGTAGAGTCGGACCTTTCTCTCCATGCGCCTCCCCTCACCGGGCTTGTGGATGAGGGCTATGGCGCGCCCCGCGGCCACGAAGTCGCCGTAGGCGAAGTCGCTCTGCTGGATGCCGCCGTCGACGCTGATGAGGGTCCCCTCCCTGTCGTCCGAGTCGCCGGCGTATGACACCCACCTCGCCTTCACCTCGTCGGCGAGGATCGACTGCTTCGGCTCCTCCTCGTCCCTCGCCGCTATCTCGCCCGCCACCCTCTCCAGCTCCGAGTAGAACTCGTCGAAGAAGAGGTCCCTTACCCCGCTCAAGCCCCGTCAGAGAAGACTAGCCCCATCCGAATATATGCATGAGAGGTGGGTGAAGGTGCAGCGGCGGCTCCCCCCGGGCACCCGGGCTGGCGGGGCGCAGGTCCGCGTCACCCCCCTCCGTCCCGAGTTCCCGCGAGCGCCAAACGTTCAGACTTAGGTTGCTCCCTCCCGGGCCTGGCCAGGTTCGCCCGTCGAATGCACGCGCGCCCCCCTACGAGGGCGCGTGTAGCAACCGTCGGCCCCGCGGGGCAGGACATCGACGGAGGGCTCCGCGCCTTACGCCCCGCTTCCCCCGGCCGCCCAGGGGGTTACTGACCCCCTTTGTAGCCCGTTAAGGGTGCGGGGCAGGGCTGGCTCCCCGATCCTACCCACCGCTGCAACCAAAGGAGCGGAGCCACCCGGTAAAAGGGTTGCGCAACGCCGGGAAAACATTATATCCTGATTCGACGCTAACCCTTCATTTCCACGACAGGGGTTTTTGAGGTTGCTAGAGCCATCGGCGGACGCTAAGCGCAACTACTACATGGTAATCGCTGCTATGGTGGCGATGCAGGTGACGACCAGCACCATCTACATGGTGCTCCCAGTTTTCTTCAAACTGAACGGGGTCACAAACACCGAGAGCGGCGTATTAATCGCGATCGGGACATTCGCGGGGATCATCAGCAGCTTCTTCGCCGGGAGATACAGCGACTCCCACGGCCGCAAGCCCGTGCTGCTGGCCGGGATGGCGATGTACAGCGCCGTATTCTACCTGTTCGCCCTCGGAGGGAAGGACTTCAACACCTTCTTCATACTCCGCTTCATCGAGGGGCTCGGCTTCTACATCACGCCCGTCGCGGTCATGACGATCGCCGGCGACATCTTCCCACCCAGGCAGAGGGGCAAGGCCATGGCCCTCTACACGATGGCCTCGGGCATAGGCCAGCTCGTCGGCCCCCTCGGCGCCGGCTACTTCATAGAGGCCGCCACCTACACGACCTACTTCATACTCTGCGGAGTATTCGTCACGATAGGCACCCTCGTCGTCCTCTTCTTCGTGAGGGAGACCCGCCCGGAGGCCGCCGCGAAGAAGGCCGAGGAGGATAAGCTGAAGAAGCAGACGTGGAGCTTGGGTGGGATCCTCCACGACGTGCGTGCCCTCGGCGCCCTCGTCGGCTTCTTCTTCCTCGCCGTCCTCTTCTACAGGACCGGGAACACGATGGTCAACCCCTTCATGAGCATCTACCTGACGGAGGAGCTTCACCTCACCATGGGGGACACCGGCTGGTTCTTCGCGGTCCGCGCCTTCATGACGCTAACCGTTGCGCCGCTGGCGGGGTGGATGGCCGACAAGTGGGGCAGGAAGATGCCGTTCCTAGGCGGGATGGGGCTCCTGATCGCGACCATGCTCGGCTACAGGGTCGTCACCAGCTTCGACCACGTCCTGATAATCCGAGCCCTCGAATCTGTTAGCAACGCCATACTAATGCCCACGACCCGCGCAATGGTCACCGACCTCCTGACGCCCGAGAACAGGGCCTTCGGGAACGGCCTATACAACACGCTCGTGGATGAGAGCAGCACAATGGGCAGCGTCGCGGGCGGCTGGGTCTACGACCTCTATGGCTTCGGCACGGTCTTCGCCATCGGGGCCATAACCGCGGCTCTCTGCATGATAATAGTCATCATCAAGGTGCCTGAGCCGAGTAAACTCCCGCATAACCTGGGGAAGAAGCCGAGCGACTCCGCGCCAAGCCGCCACTAGTATTTTTTCAGCCAAGCCTCATTTTTAGAGAAATTTTTTTACGTTTCGTGGAGTGGTCGCCCCTCTTCGTGGCTTCGTCAATATTTACATCCTTCAGTGAATAACTTCTGGTAAGTACGTCGGACGAAATGTTAATATTACCTTAGAGCGCCCGTGTCTGAGTCGTAAAGCCGGTATAGGTTCTATGGCAGAAATAACGGTCACCCCACAACAGAGGAAGAACTACTACGTCCTCATCCTCTCCGTCGTCTCGATGCAGATAACCGCCTCCACCATCTACATGGTGCTGCCCCTCTTCTTCGAGCAGTACGGCATCACGAAGACCGAGAACGGCGTCCTCATCTCGATAGGTACCCTGGCGGGGGTCTTCAGCGGCCTAATAGCCGGCAAGTTCAGCGACAACTACGGGAGGAAGTGGTTCCTCGTCGGGGGGACCGCCGTCTACTCCGTCGTCTTCTACCTCTTCGTCTTCCTCAGCAAGGACTTCAACACATTCTTCGCCCTACGCTTCCTCGAGGGGATAGGGTTCTACGTCATGCCCGTCCTCGTCGCCGCGATGTGCGCCGACACCTTCCCCGCTGGTGAGAGGGGGCGGATGATGGCCCTCTTCTCGATGGCGGGCGGCATCGGTCAACTCATAGGCCCCCTCATGGCGCCGTACCTAATAATCGGGGACGACTTCAACATCTACTTCATCTTCTCGGGGACATTCGTCGTCATCAGCTGCCTCTGCATGGCCTTCCTCGTTAAAGAGACGCTCCCAAAGGAGCAGCGCGTCGAGAGGGACAGGAGCGGCAAAGGCTTCACCGTCGGGGCCTTCCTCGGCTCAGTGAAGGCGCTCGGCGTCGCCTTCCTCGTCCTCCTCGCCGCTATCCTCTTCTACAGGACCGGCTACACGATGATCGACCCCTTCTTCAGCATCTACCTCAGGGACGTGATCAAGCTCGACCTCTCATCGACGAGCTACATCTTCGCACTCAGGGCGATCTGCACTCTGGCCTTCGCGCCCGTCGCCGGATGGATGGCTGACCGCTTCGGCAGGAAGCCCACCTTCCTAATCGGGATGGTGATGACGGTGATCGCCCTGTTCGGCTACACGCAGATGAGGGGCACCTTCGACATCTACCTCGTGAGGGGCGTCGACGCCGTCGCATCCGTGATCCTCATCAACTCCATCAGGACATACACGGCCGACCTGCTCGCCCCAAGGGTGAGGGGCTTCGGCATGGGCCTCTACTCGACCATAAGCCAGGAGAGCTCCACCGTGGGCGCCATCTTCGGGGGCTACGTCATCGACGTGCTAGGCTTCAACATGGTCTTCCTCGCCGCGGCCGCCCTCTCGGGCGTCGCGCTGCTGATAGTCCAGCTCTGGGTGCCGGAGCCGGGGCGGTCGAAGAAGGAGAAGGGCGCGGCCCCACCCCCCACACACTAAGCCCGCTTGCTTAGATTGGGACGAGCCCGAACAGGCTCAGGCTGAAGACAATGTTGCCCACGATCAGGGCGAGGAAGGCGTAGGTTGCCACCGTCTGGAGTAGCTTCCCCCTTGGGTTCTTCTCGGTGAAGGCCTTCCACATCTGGCCGCCGTCGAGGGGGCCTATCGGCAGCATGTTCATGATGGCGAGGTTGATGGAGACGAAGTAGAGCCAGTTGAAGAATATGCCGAGCGCGTCCGGCATCACATCCCCGAAGACTATCATCACCGGGATTATGAGCAGACCCGTCACGAGGTTTACGACGCTGCCAGACGCGAATATCCTCATCTTGCTCATAAGCGGCGCCCTCTGCATCTCCTCCTCGTCGGGCTCGACGGCGCCGCCGAAGGTTATCACGGCGACTAGGATGGCCGCGGACTTGACCCTGACGCCCTCTAGGACGCACTGGATTCCGTGGCTGAGCTCGTGGGTGAGTATGACGACCCCCGCGGCGAGCATGAACCACGGCAGGCTCGAGGCGCCTATCGTGACGCCGGGTATCAGGGGCTGGACGGGGGTCGCCTGCTCCGGCCTGAAGAAGAACCTGAGGAGGTTATTCGCCAGCAGCCAGGTCGCGAAGGCCGCTTGACCGATTGCAGCGACGACGCCCGCGTTGCCGAGGACCCGCCAGACACCGGGGTGCCATCCTGCGAGCCTGGCTATGAAGCTATTCAGCCGAGTGGACTTGTAGAGTGCGTAGATGGGGCTGACCTCGAGGTCGTCGCGCTTCACCTTCAGTAGCTTTATGGCCGCGTAGAAGGCGAACCAGGCGGCGACTATGATCCCGAGGGTGGTCAGCGAGTCCAATGATCCAATCCTCTTTTCCCGTTGCGGCGGCAGATATAAGGCGACCGCTCCTCAATACGGGGTGAGGGGCTTGTCCGAGAGGAACGAGGTCACCTACACCGAGGAGCACTGGATGCTCCTAACGGCCCTCAGGGGCGAGGCCCAGACGCTCATGCGCCCCCTCGCGTCCGCGCACATCGAGTGCCTCGCATACGGCAGCCTCGCACGCGGCGACGTGAAGCCCACGAGCGACGTCGACATCTTCATACCCACACCCCCGGCCCCCGAGCTTGTAGAGGCGGCGCTTGAGAGGAGCGGCATCAGGGCTGCGGAGCGAGAGATCGTCCAGGCGACCCCCGGCTACGCCGCGAAGGGATACATCTACACGGGGGAGCGCCGCGGCTACAGCTTCCCCCTCGTGCGGCTGCTCCCCGCGGAGCGTGACTTCTATGGCTTCGCTGGCTCAGTAAATCTCAAGCAGCTGGAGGATGGCGTCCGGGTTCCCGGCGTCGACAAGCGGCTCATGCTCATCGAGCCCACGCCCCGCGGGCACGTCGAGTCATCAATCCAGGGTAGGGAGGGAGAGGTGGCGCACCTACTCGGGGTCGACTCGAGGATCGTCCTAGAGCGTGTCAGGACCCTGGAGCGGCGGAGGGCCGTGGGGAGGACCGGCGTCTTCATGAAGCACAGCCTCGAGCCGGGTGAGAGCTTCGGCGAGGCGCTCCGCCTCCTGTCGCTGCGGAGGCCCGCCGTACGTAGAAGGATGGGTTAAAAAAGTGTCTAGGATAGGTCCTTGAAGGCGCGGACCTCCAGCCCCTGCGGGATCCTGACGCCCTCTGAGATCCTGTCTCCGACGATCGCCTTCACGCCCTTGGCGACTGCCGCGTCGATTAGGCGGCCGGTCACGATTCCGTCGAAGATCACGGCGCGTATGCCCTCGCTCGCCTTGAGCCTCTCGACGAGCTCGGCGACGGGGAACCTCGCCTTCTCGGCTCCGTCGGTCCCCATCAGCACTGCCTCGAGGGTCCCCTTGAGTCCCTCGGTCAGGCCGGCGTACTCCCTGGCGATGCTGGGGACCTGTACGACCTCCTGCCTCGGTGGGCGCTGGGGCCTGTGGGGCTCGCGCATCTGCCTCGGCCTCTGTGGCTGCTGCTCCATCGCTGGGGCGGGTGCGGGGGCTGGCTCGGCACGCTCCTGGGCGAGCGCCTCCTCGACGGGGACGCGCGCCGCCAGGGCCGCCTTGATCTGGTCGGGGTCGAGCTCCTCCACCTCCAAGCCGCGGGGGGCGCGCGCCACGTACTTGGGCTTCGCCACCTGCATGAGCTCCTTGAGGATGAGGTCTCCGCCCCTGTCGCCGTCGAGGAAGGCCGTTATCTCCTTCTTCTTGGCGAGGTCGCGCACCGTCCTCGGGATCTTCACGCCCTCGACCGCGATCGAGCCGGATATCCCCGCCTTGAGGAGGTTGATGACGTCCGCCCTTCCCTCGACGACGATTATGTCGTTGCGCTGGCCGATGTCCGGGGTCGCCGTGAGCCTCTCGCGCCCGTAGTGGACGGGCTCGACCCTCTTGCTCTCCTGGCTGACCTGGTCGAGCATCACCTCGATGTCGTGGCTCTCCTTGACGTGCCAGTCGCGCATCAGCTCCTTGGCGCGCTCCTGTATGCGCTTGAGCTTGTCGACGCGGATGTCCTTGATTCCCTCGACGGCGATCTTCGCATCGCAGGGGCCGACCCTGTCGACGGTCTCCATCGCAGCCGCGATCACGGCGGTCTCGGGCTTGTCAAGGCTCGACGGGACCACGAGTGTGCCCGTCGTCTTGTCGTTCGCCGACCTTAGCTCGATGTCGATCCTGCCGATCTTGCCCGTGCGCTGGAGCTCGCGGAGCTCGAAGTCCTTGGGGAAAAGCCCCTCGGTCTGGCCGAAGATGGCGCCTATCACGTCGTGGCGCTCTACGACCCCTTCTATGGTGAAGCGGGCGTGAATCGTGTACTTGACGCCTGTGTAGCTGTCCTTATCTCCCATTGCTATTGCAACTCTGTTCTTTGTTGTTTTCCAGATCCACACAAGCCGCGCTGCGGCGCCTCGTATCCCCTCTGGGGCTTTGTCCGGGTCCGATTGACTCGTTCCCTCGCTTGGCTTCCATCCGGTGATGCGGGGGCCTGGGCCGTTCTCGACCCTTCCCACCGCGGTGAGTGTGAACCACGCCTTGTTGGCGCGGTAAGGATAGTTTCATCTAGGGATAAAAACGTTGCCGATCGGGGGTCGGCGGCACGCGGTAGTTTTAAAGGGGTTTTACCGACACTTATCTGAGGTTCGTCCTCATGGTTAAGGTCGCGATAAATGGATTCGGTAGGACGGGCCGCCTCGCGTTGAGGGCGGCGCTAGAACGGGGCTCCAAGCTCGACTTCGTCGCGGTTAATCGCGGCGACGCCAAGCTGCTTGGGCACCTTCTGAAGTATGACAGCGTCCACGGGAGGGCACCCTTCCCCGTCGAGGTCGACGGCGACACGATAGTCGCCGCGGGGAAGAGGATAAAGGTCCTGAACGAGTCGGACGCGGAGAAGCTCCCCTGGAGGGACCTCGGCGTCTGGCTGGTCATCGACGCCTCCGACAAGTACAGGGACAGGGAGGGGGCGGGGAAGCACATCAAGGCGGGTGCGAGCAAGGTCCTCGTGGGCGCGCCGGGGAAGAAGCTCGACGCAACCATAGTCCTCGGCGTCAACGACGGCATATACGACCCCGCGAAGCACCACCTCGTCAGCAACGCGAGCTGCACCACCAACTGCGTCGCCCCCGTCGTCAAGGTCCTCAACGACCGCTTCGGCCTCGAGTCCGCGATGGTCTCCACCATCCACGCCTACACGGGGAGCCAGATGCTGCTGGACCGCGCCGACAAGGACCTCAGGAGGGCGCGCGCCGCGGCGATGAGCATAATCCCCACGACAACCGGCATGACCAGCGCCATAGGCGAGGTGCTGCCCGAGCTGAAGGGGAAGGTCGACGGCACCGCGTTCCGCGTCCCGACCCCCGACGTGAGCCTCATCGACGTCTCCGCCGTCCTCAAGGCGAAGCCGAGCGCCGACGAGATCAACGCCGCCTTCAAGGAGGCCGCCGCCGGCAAGATGAAGGGCATACTAGCATACGACACCGAGCCACTCGTCTCAGTCGACTACGTCCACAACCCCTACAGCGCGATCGTCGACGGCACGTCGACCGTCTCGAACGGGAGCATGGTCAAGGTAGTGGCCTGGTACGACAACGAGTACGGGTACAGCTGCAGGACCGTGGAGCTGGCCGAGAAGATGGCAAGCCACGCCAAGTAGCTCTTTTACCGGGTCACCCGGAGCCTCTTCATCTTCTCGAGGTTCTCGGGCTTCCTCTCGAAGTATGTCCTCACCGGTTCGAGGAGCTTCACCATGGCCTCGGCGGTGGCGGTCTTGAGGTCCATGGGGTGTAGCTTGCCCTCGGCGTACGTCTTGGCGAGGTCCTCGAAGCTCTCGAACGAGATGTCCCCACCGAACTTGGCTGGGCGCTCGACCTCCAGCTTGCCCATGTGGGGGAAGACTATCATGCGGGCGTGCTCCAGCACCGGGTTGCCCTCCACCTGCTTGGGTGGGCAGAAGACCTCCTTGTACTTCGCCCTGATGTCTGCTGGCTCGTCGTTGACCCAGATGGCGCCCTTGGCGACGCTCTTCGACATCTTCGACGTGATGGTCTTGTTTATCCCCTCGTCCTCGTCGAAGGCGCCCTGGATGGTCGTGTCCTGTAGGCCGGGGAGGAGCGGGTTGTGGAGGCAGACCGGCGTCTTGAAACCGAGCTTCGGCGCTATCTCCCTCGCGAGCATGTGGACCTTCCTCTGGTCCATCCCGGCGCAGGCTGCGTCGAGCTTCATCTGGAATATGTCCGAGGTCTGGAGGGCGGGGTAGAGGACCCAGCTCGACTCCACGTCCTCTGCGTCTGCGCTGCGCCCCATGATGGGCATCGCCCTCAGGGCCCTCTTCATCGTAGTCGCCTTCATGACGCGCACCACCTTCTCCCAGTAGTCCTTGTGGCTGACGATGTCAGATGCCCAGAGGTACTCGACCTTCCCCTCGGGGAGGCCCAAGGCGGTGAAGCAGTCCTTGAAGTACTCGGCGCCTGCCCTGATGTTGTCGAGGTCGCCGCCGAGCTTGTTGTTGATCCAGCCGTGCCACTCGGCGAGGTAGATTATGAAGTGGAAGCCCGCGTCGACGTAGTCCCTCATCTTCTTCCCCACGATGAGGCCGGTGCCGGCGTGCATCATGCCGCTCGGCTCGAAGCCGACGTATCCGCGGGGGTGGTCGTTGGTCTCTAGCAGCGCGCGGACCTCGGCGGGGGTGATTACCTCTTGGAGGTTCTGGGTCACCAGCCTGAAGCGGGTCTCTGTGTCCATGTTCCTCGCCTTTGGATTCTCTCGGATACTCCGTTATTAAGGTTTGAGGGTAGGGGCCGCTGCCCACCTTGGTTAATGAGATGAGGGGAAATGGCGCAGTATTCCCTACGCGGCGGCACACGCGTACGCGTCGACTCCGCCCGGGTTCCTGTGACTCTTGTCTGCGTCGTGGTTGGGAAAATTTGGTGGTGGGCCGGGCGTCCCTGTGCCTCGCGACAAACACACAGCATCAACGCATGGAGCCAACGCTCCGCTCAGCTGAGCTCTCTCAAATCGCGAGGAGTCCGACGCCCGGCCCTGCCCGCCTGTCCCATGACTGGGTAACCCCGTCTTCACTGGTGACCCTCCGCGGAGTCCGTCTGCATGGCGCGTCGTCTTGGCGGGCGTAGTCTAGTCGGTTCGGAGGCTTATATCCTAACCGGAGTGTGCAGGGTTGGATTCCCAGTCAAGTGACCCCAGTCAAAAACGGTTTTCTACCCCCGAAACCGCCCTTCAAGCAGGCGAAGGCGTTGAAACCGGGCAGGGACGAGGTCGAGGAGGTCGTCTTCCAGGCGCTCGCGTCGACCGAGAGGCGCGAGATTCTGAGGATCATCCGCACCCGTGAGGGTGGCGCCACGTACAGCGAGATACTGGGGGAGCTCGCCCTCACGACGGGGAACCTCAACTACCACCTTAAGCAGCTTGAGGGGCTGATCGAGAAGGACGAGGAGCGGCGGTACCGGCTCACCCCCCTCGGCGAGAGGGCCATGGCGGTACTCAGGGGCGTCGACGTCCCGGAGAACCTTGGCGACTACGTCTCCGCGGCGAGGGCGTCCCAGTCGCTGAGCATGCACCCCTTCGTGTCGAGGCTCATATTGATGGCCGTCGCATTCGACTGCCTCTTCCTCGCCATCTGGGGCTACATCGCCTACATCGCGGCCACCGAGGGGGCGCCGGTGTTCGTCTACGCCGTCCTCGCTTTCCTCCTGGTCGCGGGCGTGGTCGCGCTCGTCGGGCTCGTCAGGGCCCTCAGGACCGCCCCGGAGTACGTGAGGAGGCTTGAGCGGAGGCTCGGCCTCACCCGCTAGGGCTGGAGATATTTCTTCATCCACCTGACGAGGTGGCGTAGCCTCTCCTCCCTGTGCTTGGGCTTGCCGCTGCGGCTAAGCTCGTGGTTCTCACCTGGGATGCGGACGAACTCCGTCTCCACGCCCCTAAGCTTGAGGGCAGTGAACCACTGCTCCCCCTGCTCGATGGGGCAGCGCAGGTCCTCCTCGCTGTGGACGATGAGTGTCGGCGTCTTCACCCTGTCGACGTAGTGGAGGGGGCTGTGCCTCATCTGTGCTAGGGTGTCCTCGCCCCAGTAGGTCTTCGCCCCGCTGATGCTCTCCGGCTGCATGTAGCCGATGTCCGAGGTGCCGAACTTGCTCACCCAGTTGCAGATGCTGCGGAAGGTGACGGCAGCCTTGAACCGGTTCGTCTGGGTGACCATCCAGTTGGTCATGTAGCCCCCGTAGCTGCCGCCGCAGACGCCGAGGCGGTCGGGGTCCAGGAAGGGGAAGCGCCTCAGCGCCTCGTCGAGGCACGCCATGAGGTCCTCGTAGTCCCCCTCGCCGTAGTGGCGCATCACCCCGCGGGTGAAGTCCTCCTCGTAGCCTGCGCTGCCCCTCGGGTTGGTGTAGATGACTGCCATCCCCTCCCCGGCGAGGACCTGGAACTCGTGGAAGACGCCGTCGCCGAAGAGCGCCCTGGGGCCCCCGTGTATCTCTAGCACCGCTGGGCACCTCTCGCCCCGCTTCAGCCCAAGCGGCTTCATCACCCACGCCTCCACGTCGCGCCCCATGCCGCTCCGGAAGCTGAAGCTCACGGGCTCAGCCATCGTCAGCCCGCCTAGGAGCCTGTCGTTGAACCTTGTGACCCGCCGCTCGCCCCTCCCGTCTCTGACGTAAAGCTCGTTCGGGTGGGTGGCGTCCATGGCGACGTAGGCGATCGTGCCCCCGCCGAGGCTGAACCCGTCCACGCTCCGCCCACCGACCACGACCTCTGTGCTGCCGTTTGCGATGCTCGTTTTGTAGAGGCTGCTGCGCGGCGTGTCGGAGGTGTAGAAGTAGATGGCTCCGCCGTCCGCGGCCCAGACTGGCCCCGGGTCTGGGGTGGCGACTCTGAGATCGGAGCCGACGCCGTAGCCGAGGCTCCTGGGGAAGCCGGGGTCGGCCCTCCTCGGCTCGCCGCCCTCCGCCGTCATCACCCAGAGGCTGTCGTCGACGGCCGGCTCCTCGGGTTGGTTGTTCCCGACGAAGGCGATCCGCCCGCCGTCGGGGGAGTAGGACAGCGCCGAGATGGTGAAGCCGCCGCTTGTGAGCTTCCTCGGCTCGCCGCCGGCCGCGGGGACCGCGTATATGTCGGTGACCTCGCTAGTGTCGGCGTCGGGCTCCATGTTGGAGACGAAGGATATGGTCTCGCCGTCTGGGCTCCACGCCGCCGCGCCCACGTCGAACTCGCCGCTGGTCAGCTGCCTCGGCTTCGAGCCCTGCCTGACGACGAAGAGGTGGCTGCGCCTCCCCTCGAAGGTGCCCTGGCCGTTGAGCTTGTACTTGATCCGCTTGACGAGCTTCACGTCTGTCTCGGGCTTCTTCTCCGTCCACACCTTCGAGGTGAAGAGCATGCGCCGGGAGTCGGGTGCCCAGGAGGGGGCCGCTACGCCCAGCTCCGTCTCGGCGACGAGCCTCGCCTCACCACCCGCGACGGGGATCACGTAAAGCTGCGTCTTCTTGTCGGGCTGCCGACCGTTCGACAGGAGGAGCAGCCTCCCCCCGTCGGGGGACCATCGTGGGTAAGCGTCGCTGCCCTCGCCGAAGGTGAACTGCTCGTGCCTACCAGTCGCGGTCTCGGCCACCCAGACGTGGCGGTCGTAGGCGTCCCTCTCGTAGTTGATCTCGGAGAGGACGAAGGCGACCCTCCCGCCGTCGGGGGAGACCTGTGGGTCGGAGACGAACTTGAACCTGCGGAGGTCCTCGATCTTGACTGGGCGCGGCGGCATCGCGTATCACTGTGTCTCATCGCCTCGACGCTTAACGCTTTTCGGAGGGGCTGTTATCGGAAAAACGGGGAAAACCGGGTTTTCCTACGTTTAACCATGGTGTATGCCCCCACTTATGGATGGTTTTTAATATGAAAAAGGCGTTTT